>Ga0187781_10000039_pt1 | contig 81923 bp, 73 predicted proteins | sample 0715_SJ02_MP02_2_FD_132447 | JGI IMG/M metagenome (GOLD analysis project Ga0187781, IMG submission 132447) | Tropical peat soil microbial communities from peatlands in Department of Meta, Colombia - 0715_SJ02_MP02_20_MG | ecosystem: Environmental > Terrestrial > Soil > Wetlands > Peat | place...
GAGACCAAATCCGCCGATCAGCAACGCCGCCGAGAGATATCCGTTTTGACCCGCGACCGCGACGGCGGAAGCGGCCGGACACAGCAGAAGCGAAAGCAAGTGCATCGCCCGCCCTCGGCAAGGAGGGACGGCGGAAGCGACGGCGGCGCCAAGACCGGCGAAAGTCCCCGTCAGGAAGGCGGCATAGGCCCAGCCGAACGGCAGCAGCGCGCAAGGCAGAAGAAAAAGCAGATAGGGCGGCGGATACATCCAGGGCTGAAACGGCAGCGGCGCCGACAGGCGCTCGGCGAACATCCCGTTGAGATGCGCGGTGAAGCGGCCGCCGTCGAAGAGCAGCGGCAAATGGCCCTCGAGATAGGCGCGGGCGGCGGCATAAAACGCCATGAAATCCGCCCCGGGAGCGTTGTAGCGAGGGCCTATCGTCCCGTCATGCGCGAAGCTTGCGACAAAGATCGCCCAGCCATAAACGCCGAACGCGCCGCAAACCACCAAGGCGATGAGCGGCAAATGCCGCTGCGGCCGCGTGGTCGAGCCGGAACGAGAGCGATCGACGCCGGTCGGATCCGGTGCGGTCCGACCCGGCGCTTGCTCGATGATCTTCGTTGCCTGCGGATGCATCGCCCGTTCAAGCAAGCGCGTGAGTCACGACCCGAGCGCGCCGGGCTCGTGGACAAGGTAAATTTGTCCCGGCAGTACGCCACGACTCTGCTTAACAAACGGTAAGGACTTGCCGTCCTGCGCGCCGATGCGGTCGAGCATCATTCCGCCGCGGCGAGCGCGGGCTGGGGTGTCCGTCGCTCGAGCAGCGCCTCGATCCGCGCCGTCGCGATGATGGCCGCGACCGCTATGATCGCGCCCGCCAGCACGTCGACGAAGTAATGGCTGCCCTCCGTCGGTATGGCGACGATCATCGCGCCATTCACCAGCGCCGTCATCAGCGCGGCGACGGACCGGCCGCGCGCGACATAAGGGAAGAGTACCGCCAATGTGGTATGGAAGGAGGTGAAGCTGATCAAGCCTTCGAGTCGCGACAGGTCGAGCTGGTCGAACCGCCCCGTGCGCAGCGCGACGAAATCCGGCATGTGCTGGCGGAATCCCGGAACGTCGTAATAGACCGATGCGTTGAACGCCGGCAGCAGGCCGGACAGCGGGATGATGAGGAGAAGCGATAGCGTCAGCGTCCAGAAGAGCTCGCTGTTGCGCCGCCTCTGGCCGGTCAGCGCGAGATAGGTGGTGACGACCGCGATCTGCGGCAACGCGCTCATATAGGCGAGATGGAGCACGAGGTGGAGCGTCGGGCGCTGCTGCACGAAGGCGAACCAGCCCAGCCAGTCAAATCCCAAGGCGCGGTCGGCGCGCGCGAGCAAATCGTCGGCCACCGGTATTCCGGTGGTCGCCACGAGATAGCTCAGGACGCCCATGGCGGCGAAGAAGACGAGCAGGCGCGCCGCGCTGTGCGCCAGATCCGCCAGCCGCTCCTCCGGCCGCCAGCGCACATAGAAAAAGCCGAGCGCGCCAAACATCAGCACCGCGCCGCCGACGCGGATGAGACCGGACGAGGCGAGGCCGATGCCGCAATGGGCGAGGCCCGCGGCATCGAGCGCGACGAGCGCCGCGATCACGCCCTCTTTGGCCCATGCGTTGAGTGGAAGCACCCGCCCTCCTTCCGGCGTGACGCCGGGAGTGAGCCGCATCGGCGGTTTAGGGCGGGTTAATCGCGCGTCCCTGCGCTTTGGGATCGCCGATGATTTTAGCGAGCGAAGTCCTCGGTCCGCGCATGAACCACGGCATAGGCGTCGGCATAGACCCGCCGCCAGCCCGGCAGATGGTCCATGATTTCCGTCGCGCGGCTGCTCGGCTCGAGCAAGGTCCAGGCGATGGCATAGTCGCGAAGCAGGCCGAGAAGGGCAGGCCCGCTGCCGGCATCGGCATCGAGGTAGCGGCGCAGGAACCGGTCGCCATACATTTCCATGCGGCCGTCGATGAAGGTCGGAACGCCGCGGAAAATCAGATATCCGCCGAACGGCTCGCTGTTCAGCACCGGGCCGGAGAGGCCCATCCGCTGCGCGGCGGCAAGCGCGCTTGCCGGGCTTATGCGGTCGTCCGTGCGCTGCAACGGATCGAGCAACGTCATCGCGCCGAGCGCCAGGCCAATGGCGACAATCGAGGCGATGACGGGTGCGCTCGCCCGCCTTGCCGCCGCTTCGCCCGTCCGGCCCGCGCCGGGTGTCGGAAGCTGTCGGCCGAGCGAGGCGGCAATAGCGAGCGGCCCGATCAAGCCGAGAAGCTCGCCCTGCCGCCCCTGCTGCAGCGCCAGATGGACAAGCCCCAACAGCAGCACCAGCCGCGGCAGCGGCAGCTTGAGGCCGAGCGAGAAGCCAAGCAGCATCAGGCCCAGCAGCCATATCTCGAGCGGCTGGAAGCCGTGGAAGTCAGGGCTCATCCATTCGGAAAAGCTGTCCTTCATGCCGGACATGCCGATGATGCGGAAGGGCAGCATGAAGCCGGCGACGCCATTGGGCGTGAGCGTGGCGGCGAGGATCGTCAGCAGCAGAAACAAGCCCCATCGGCCGGCTTCGCTCTGGACCGGACGCCCGCCGCGCCGATCGAGCGTCGCCTCGACCGCGGCCAGCGCCGCCAGCGCCACGCCGACCATGAAACCGCCATGGAGGTTGGCCCATAGCGCCATGACCGGCAGCGCGCGAAAGGGCGGCGCGCCGGCTTTGTCGCGCGCATCGATGATCGCCGCCGACCAGACCACCAGCAGCGGCAAGGCCAGGATATGCGGGCGCGCCAGCAGATGCGGCAGGACCAGCGACGCCCCAAGGGCGACGGCAATGAGCGAGGGCAGCGATCCCAGATGGGGCAGCAGTCGACGCTCGAGCAGCGCAAGGCTCAGGGCAAAGCAGGCGGCGGCGGCCAACACGGGCCCCGACCAGCCCAGCCCGTCATAGAGGAATGCGAGGACGCCTTCGGCGAGCCATTCATGGACCACCCAGGGCGCCCCCGCCATGGAATGGGAAAAGGGGTCTTGCGCGGGCAGCGCGCCATGCGCGAGCAACCATCGTCCGGCGGCTATGTGCAGGTAGGTATCGGGATCGTTCAACAGGCTGCGCCGGTCGAGGAGCGCGCGCGCGAAGGCGGCAAGCCCGACCAGCAGCGGCAAAGCGGGGATCAGCCGGGCGAGACTGCGGCGAAGACCGGCTTCGGCAATGACAAGCTCGTTGGGCACCGACGCGGCAGTCCCGATGGTTCAGGTTCGTCAAGCGGGCGAAGCCCCGCCACTCGCCGGGGATTGTCGGGCGGTATTCTTTAGAGCCGGTTACGACGGCGCCGCCCGGAATCGAAAAGCCCCCGGGAGACGGTCCCGGGGGCTTTTTGCGGCCCGCGCGATCAGGCCTGGCTCGGCTTCTTCATCTTCTTCGTGGTGCTCTTTTTCTTGTGCGAAACCTTCTTGACGGTGGATTTCTTCTTCACCGTTTTCTTCTTAGCCTTTGCGGGCTGCTCCGTCTGTGTTTGCGCCTGCGCCGCCAGCGGAACGGTCGAGGCGGCGATGAAGGAGAGCAGGGCAAATGCGGTAATGAGCGCCTTCATAACATACTCCTAGCTCTGGAAGATTTTGCTGTTCACCGGTTTAGGGGTGGCCGTCGGGTGCTCCAAGCGACTGCGGGCACCGACGCGCCAGATGCTATCATGGTTTACGCGGACATGAAAGTTTCCCGAAGACAAACTTTGCGTTTTTTGAGCAGAGACGGCGGTGGAAGCTTCCCGACTTCTCGCGCATACTTCGCCGGTTAGGACAAATAAAGAAATAAATGGTTAATAGCCTGATGGACGCGCAAATATGCGTCATTTTGCCGCATAAATTGCCGCCCGATATCGCGTTTTGCCGCTGCGACGAGCGTCGGCGGTCGCCCGCCCGCCTCGCCTGTTTCGTAGGACCTGATCGCAAAGCCGGCTGCGCTCGCCCGTCGCTTGTCGCCTCGCGCGGAAATGCCCGGGGGATTCGAGCGAGAGCGGGTTTCGGATCGCTGAAGGCGCGTGGTGGCCGCTGCTCGCTTCATTTACTGGGCTGAAGCGATGCAGCTCCCGGCGCGCGGCAGCAGCCGCAAGCGTCCGACGCGCCACGCCGAAGGGAATAGCGGAGAATACCCGCCATCGCCTTCCTTCCGATCCGCCGCTCCGGCGCCGCGAAGACCAGCGCGGCTCCGCTGTTCTGGACGGCTGCGGTCCGATTTGGACAATTTTTAGAACAATTAAACCAGAAATTCACTTTCTATCTCTACAATAATTCGAAGATTAGTTCCAAGTATTCACCGAGGTTTCTATGGATTAATTCTTGTCGATTAAGATTGCATTAAGGAATACCAACCACAATCCCCGCGTCGCTCATTAGTACCCAGGAGGCATGACTGTCATGCGCAAGGTTCTTACCAATTTGCTTCGCGACGAGAGTGGCGCGACCGCGATCGAGTACGGTCTCATCGCCGCGCTCATTTCGGTCGTCATTATCGCCGCCATCACCGCGGTCGGCACGCAGTTGTCGACGACCTTCAACACCATCTCGGGCAAGTTGTCCTCGGCGAACGGCAACTAACCACCGGACCGTCGCAATCAGTCTGCCGGACGGGAGCCGCTGCGGCGGCTCCCGAACCGGTGGAAGCAGCCGGGAGGCTGCACAGCGCCCTTGCGGCGGCGCGCATCGGAGAAACCCCATGCCCTATGCCGCTCATCTCATCGACTGGCTTGCCGTCCTCGCCTTGCTGGCGGCCCTCATTGCAGCGGCAATCAGCGATGCGATCACCTTTCTCATTCCCAATCGCTATTCGGCGGCGATCGGCGTCGCCTTCGCCGTCTACGCCTTCGGCAAGCCGCTCGAGCTTTGGCTGCATGGCCTCGAGGCGGCGGCGCTGCTGCTGGCGGTCGGCGTCCTGCTCTTCGACCGCGGCATCCTCGGCGGCGGCGACGTCAAGCTCATGACGGCGATCGCCCTGTGGACCGGGTTCGACGCGCTGCCGCTCATGCTCGTCGTCACCGGCTTCGCCGGCGGCGCGCTCGCCCTCGCCCATCTCTCGCCGCTCCATCGCTTGATGCCGGCACGCCCCGGCGCCGCGCCGGGCGGCGACGATCTGCGCAGCCGCCTGCGCCGTCCCATCCCCTTCGGCGTCGCCATCGCGCTTGGCGGCGTCTGCATCGCCCTCACCCACGTCTCGGCAGCCTGATCACGGGAGGCCCCGCATGTCGCCCCGCCGCATCATCTTCATCGTCATCGCCCTCCTGGCTTCGGGGGCGACCATCCTTATCGGCCGCGCCTGGCTTACCGCCGAGCGCGCGGTGCAGGTCGAGGCGGCTCCGGCGCCGCCCAAGCCGGCGACCATGATCCTGGTGGCGCGCGGCGAGCTCCATTCCGGCCAGTTCGTCCGGCCCGAGAACCTGCGCTGGCAGGCCTGGCCGGACGACGCCGTGTCGCAGAGCTACATCCTCTCGACTCAGAACCATCTCGAGGACTATGTCGGCGCCGTCGTGCGCAACGCCATCGGCGACGGCGAGCCCATCACCGAGTCGCGCGTCGTGCGTCCGGGCGATCGCGGCTTCCTGGCCGCGGTTCTCACTCCCGGTTATCGCGCCGTCACCGTTCCGGTGACGCCGTCCTCGGGCCTCGCCGGCTTCGTCTTCCCCGGCGACCACGTCGACGTGATCTTGAGCTTCACGCTCACCGATCCCAACGTCCCGAGCTCCGAAAAGGGCGATCCCGCGCACATCCACCACACCGGCGAGACCGTGCTTTCCGACGTCCGCGTGCTCGCGCTCGACCAGCGCGCCGACGACCAGAGCAAGGAGGTGTCCGTCGCCAAGACGGCCACGCTCGAGGTGACGCCGAAGCAGGCGGAGGCGATCGCGGTCGTTCAGGAGCTGGGCAAGTTGTCGCTCAGCCTGCGCAGCCTCGGCCAGGACGAGGCCGAAGCGAGCGGCGAGGCCGCCAACAACAAGCTCAGCTACACCTTCGACAGCGACGCAACCCAGCTCACGCCGCCGCCGGAGTTCTCCGGCAACAAGCAGAAGGTGATCGTGGTGCGCGGCGACAAAGTCGAAATGAACGAATTCTCCAAAAGGTAACGGAAGATGCGCACCTTTCCCCGCTTCCTCGTCGCGCTGCTGGCGCTGGCCGGCGCGCTGACGCTCGCCGTCGCGCCGCTCGCCGCGGCGCCCAAGGTCATCAACACCGCGGGCGCGCCGCTCGTGGTCGAGGTCGGCAAGGGACAGCTCGTCCATCTCGATCACCCCGCCGCGACCGTCTTCGTCGCCGATCCCGACGTCGCCGACGTGCAGGTGAAATCGCCGGTGCTGGTCTATCTTTTCGGCAAATCGGGCGGCGAGACCACGCTCTACGCCGTCGGCGAGAACGACGAAGTCGTTCTCAACGCCGCCGTCAGCGTCCGTTATGACGTTGCGCGCGTCGAGGAGGCGATCCATCAGATGGCGCCGCGCAGCGCCGTCGCGGTCCATTCGATCGACGATTCGCTGGTCCTCGAGGGCACCGTCTATTCGGCCGCCGAGGCGACGATATCCGCCGCGTCGCGCAGCGCTTCCTTCCCGACCCCAAGCAGCTCGTGAACCGGCTGAAGCTCGACGTGCCGACCCAGGTCAACATCCGCGTCCGCGTCGCCGAAGTCTCGCGCGCCATCGTCAAGCAGTTCGGCGTCAACTGGGACAACGTCTTCAAGGCAGGCAGCGCCGCGGGCGGCATCGCGAGCGGCCCGAATATCTCGTCCGTCCCCGGCTTCTCCGGCCCCGACGGTTCCTTCCTCACCCGCGAATTGTCGGCCAACGGCACCACGACGGTGAACAACCTCTTCGGCGGCGGCGCGATCGGGAACTTCCACCTCAGCGCCCTGATCGATGCCTTGGACAATCAGGGACTCATCACCGTTCTCGCCGAGCCCAATCTCACCGCCGTCTCCGGCGAGCCGGCAAGCTTCCTCGCCGGCGGCGAGTTTCCGGTTCCGGTCTCCTCGGCGGTCACCAATGGCGTCGCGCAGATCACGGTCGAATGGAAGAAGTTCGGCGTCAGCCTGAACTTCGTCGCCACCATCGTCAACGGCAACCACATCAGCCTGCGGATCATGCCGGAGGTGAGCCAGCTATCGACCAACGGCGCGGTGACGATCAACGGCATTACCATCCCGGCGCTGACGACCCGGCGGGCCGACACGACGGTGGAGATGGCCAGCGGCCAGAGCTTCGCCATCGCCGGGCTCATCCAGAACAACGTCACCCAGAACCTGCAGAAATTCCCCTGGCTGGGCGACGTGCCGATCCTCGGCCAGCTCTTCCGCTCGGATCAGTTCCAGCGCGACGAGTCGGAGCTGGTCGTCATCGTGACGCCTTATGTCGTCCGGCCGGTGGCGACCGCGAATCGCCTCTTGGCGCCCACCGACGGCTTCGTCCCGAGCTCGGACAAGAGCCTCGTGCTCTACGGCGAGGAGTACAAGCCGCAGGCGCTGAAGGCCGGGGCGGCGCCCATCAGCCGCACCGGCACCGGCCTGATCGGCCCCAGCGGCTTCGATCTCCAGTGAGGGTAGCCATGACCAGACCATCGCTTTTCCGGCTCTGCCTCGCCCTCGGCCTGCTGGTCGCCGGCTGCACGCCGTCCACCTCCGAATGGACGCCGGTGGAGGCGCCCAAGGCGCCGCGCGTCGACTATGTCCGGCTGCAGCACGAGGCCGTGTTCAAGCCGGGCAGCCCCGATCTTGCCGGCGGCGAGGCAAGCAGCCTGACCGGCTTCCTCACCCAGGCCGGGGTCACCTCGGAGGATCACGTCTACTTCGAGGCGGCGTCGGACGACCGTCTCAGCCTGTCGCGCATCGGCCGCCTCGCCAAGGTCGTCGACCGGCAGGGCGTCGGCGCGCAAACCTTGCCGCCGGCCGCCGGGCTCGCGCCCGACCACATCCGGATCGTCGTCGAGCGCTACGTCGTCACGCCGCCGAATTGCCCGAACTGGACCGCGCCGGCGGTCGGCGAGCACGGCAACGAGCCGAGCAGCAATTTCGGCTGCGCCGATGCCACCAATTTCAGCCTGATGGTGGCCGATCCTCGCGACCTCGTCATCGGCCGCACGCTCGATCCGGCGCAGGGCGACGCGGCCTTCGCCGCGGTCGCGCGCTACCGCGAGGGCAAAGTCAAGTCGCCGTCGGGGCAAGGCGCCAGCACGAGCTACGGCCAGCAGCAGACCGGCGCCAGCACCGGCGGCGGTGGTGGCGGCGGCGGAACCGGCGAAAGCGGACAATAGCAGCATGATGGGTGAGGCAGCCAAGGCGGAGCCGGTCACCGGCAGCAGGCTTCGTTTCGTCGCGTGCGTCGCCGACGACGTCACGCGCGAGGCGGTGAGCCGCGCCGTGGCGCAGCTTGGCTGGTCCAACGCCAAGGTGCGCGCCGGCGGCCTCGAGACGGCGCGCCGATCGATCGACATCACCGTGCCGCCGAGCCTGGTGCTCGTCGACCTCTCCGACGCCTCGGACCCGGTCGAGGGCATGCACGAGCTGGCGCAGCTCTGCGGCCCGCAGACGCGCTTTCTCGCCATCGGCTCGATCAACGACGTGAGCCTCTATCGCCAGCTCGTCGCGCTCGGCGTCGCCGACTACCTGGTCAAGCCGGTGTCGAGCGAGCTGCTGTGCGAGGCCTTCGCTTCGGCGATCCGCAGCTACTCCTCCCCCGGCGAAGCGCGGTCGACGCAGCTCTTCGCCTTCATCGGCGCGCGCGGCGGCGTCGGCTCGACGACGCTCGCCATCTCGACCGCCTGGCTGCTGGCGCACGAGTTCAAGCTGCGCGCGGCGCTCATCGACCTCGATCTCCATTTCGGCAACCTCGCGCTCAGCCTCGATCTCGAGCCGGGACGCGGCCTGCGCGAGGCGCTGGAGAATCCCGAGCGCACCGACAGCATGTTGCTGGCCTCGGCGATGGTGACGCAGGGAGAGAAGCTGCCGATCCTCGCCACCGAGGAGTCGCTCCTGGATCAGCTTTCCTTCGACGGCGGCGCCGTGGCGCCGCTGCTGTCGGCGCTGTCGCAGGACTATGATTGCCTCGTCGTCGATCTGCCGCGCACGCTCGACGCCATCGGCCGCCAGGTGATCGCGCTCGCCGACGCGACCATCGTCGTCACCGATCTGTCGCTGTCGGCGCTGCGCGACGCGGTTCGGCTCTCCGATCTCGCCAAGGCGCTGGAGAGCCGCGCGAAGCCGATCCTGGTCGCCAACCAGGTGGGCGCGGATCACCGCGGCGAGATCGGCCGGCCCGAGTTCGAGCGCGGCGTCGGCGGCGCGCTCGACTACGCCGTGCCCTTCGACGTGAAAGCGATGGTGGCCGCGGCGCAAAGCGGCAAGGCGCTGCCGGACGCGGCCGCCAACAGCAAGGCCGCCGCCGAACTGCGCAAGCTCGCCTCGCGGCTTGCCGGCCGGGAAGAGGAGAAACCGCGCGGCGGCTTGCTGTCCAGGTTCAAGAAGTGATGTTCGGCAAACGCGACAACGAAGGCGGCCTTCAGGCGCGGATACATGCGCTGAACGCGCGCCGCGTCGAGCGGCCGGCCGCCGCGCCGGCGCCAGCGCAGCCGGCGCGCGACAGCGACCGCTCGGAAACCAGCGTCGAGGAGGCGCGGCTTGCCGTCGAGCCGGCGATCGCCGCCCTCGACGCCGCGGCCCTCCGCGGCAAGGCGCGCGGCGAGATCGCGCGGCAGGTCGACGAGATCGTCCGCACGACGCTCGAGCAGAAGCAGATGACGATGTCGGCGCTCAATCAGCGCGACCTCGTCACGGTGCTGGTCAACGGCATCGTCGAGAAGCAGAAGCGCGACGCGGCGGCGGCCGAGCCGGGCCGCGCGTCGCAGGCGGTCGGCAGCCGTGCCGCGATCGACGAGGCCATACCGCGCGTCTATCCGCTGGTGATGGAGCGCATCGACCCCGAGGTCGCCGCCAAGCTGCAGCGCGCCGAGCTCGCGCGCCAGCTTCAGGCGGTGATCGGCGAGATCCTGATCGAGCAGAAGATCCAGCTCAACCAGCTCGAGCAGCGCGATCTCGTCACCGTGCTGCTCGACGACATGCTGGGACTGGGTCCGATCGAGCCGCTGCTGGCGGACGAGACGATCAGCGACATCATGGTGAACGGCCCCAAGCAGGTCTATATCGAGCGCCGCGGCAAGCTCGAGCTCACCGACGTCTCGTTCCGGGACAATCCGCACGTCATGAGCGTCGCGACGCGCATCGTCACGCAGGTCGGCCGTCGCATCGACGAATCGACGCCGCTCGTCGACGCGCGACTGGCCGACGGCAGCCGCGTCAACATCATCGCGCCGCCGCTCGCCATCGACGGAACGGCGATATCGATCCGCAAATTCTCCAAGAAGACCATCACCCTCGATTCCATGGCGAAGACCGGAAGCATCTCGCCCGAGATGGCGGTGGTGCTGAAGATCGCCGCCCGCTCGCGTCTCAACATCCTGATTTCCGGCGGTACCGGCTCGGGCAAGACGACGACGCTCAACGCCATGTCGCAGATGATCGACGAGGGCGAGCGCATCTGCACCATCGAGGACGCCGCGGAGCTGCAGCTCCAGCAGCCGCACGTGGTGCGCCTCGAGACGCGGCCGCCCAACCTCGAGGGCAAGGGCGAGATCACCATGCGCGATCTCGTCAAGAACACGCTGCGCATGCGTCCCGACCGCATCATCCTGGGCGAGATTCGCGGCGCCGAGGCGCTCGACATGTTGCAGGCGATGAACACCGGCCATGACGGCTCGCTCTGCACCATTCACGCCAACCGGCCGCGCGAGGCGCTCACCCGGCTCGAGAACATGGTCGGCATGTCCGGCGTCAACCTGCCGGCCAAGGCCGTGCGCCAGCAGATCGCCGCCGCGGTGCACATGGTCATTCAGGTGAGCCGCATGCGCGACGGCGCGCGGCGCATCACCGCGGTCACCGAGATCGTCGGCATGGAGGGCGAGATCATCACCACCCAGGATCTCTTCACCTATCAGTACGAAGGCGAAGGGGCCGACGGCAAGCTCAAGGGCAGCTTCAAATCGAGCGGCCTCAGGCCGCATTTCACGCCGCGCGCCGAATATTACGGCCTCGACCGCGCCCTGCTGGAGGCGATCGGATGAACGGATTTTTCTCTGACCCCATGCTGATCGTCCTTGCGCTCGGCATCGGCGTTGCGCTGCTCTGCCTGTTCCTCGCCTTCGGCGACGACAGCAACAAACAGCAGGCCAAGCGCGTCGACCGCCTGAAATCGCGCGGCCAGGGCGGTCCGATCGCCAAGGCGCTTCAGCTTCGTCGCGACGCCGGGGATAAAGGCAAGATTTCCCAGCTTGTGCTGCGCTACGTGCCGCGGCCGGAGCTGCTGCGCGAGCGCCTGCACCGTACCGGGCGGTCGATCAGCCTCGGCGCCTACGGCGTCGGCTGCCTCGTCGTCGGCCTCATCGGCGCCGGCGTCGCCCTGATGATGGGCTTGTCGCTCCTGCTCGCGCTGCCGGCGGCGTTTCTTGCCGGCTTGTGGCTGCCGCACCTCTTCATCGGCTTCCTGGCGCAGCGGCGCGCCAATCTCTTCGGCAAGCACTTCCCCGAGGCGGTCGCGTTGATGGTGCGCGGCCTCAAATCGGGCTTGCCGATCACCGAGACTTTCCAGATCGCCGGCAATGAGGTGCCCGATCCCGTCGGCGGCGAGTTTCGCCAGGTCAGCGACCAGATCCGGCTTGGCCATCCGCCGGAGCAGGCATTGTGGGACGCGGCCAAGCGCGTCGGCACGCCGGAGCTGAAATTCCTCGTGGTGACGCTGTCGATCCAGCGCGAGACCGGCGGCAACCTCGCCGAGACGCTGGAGAATCTCGACAACATCCTGCGCCGGCGCCGCCAGATGAAGCTCAAGGTCAGGGCGATGTCGTCCGAGGCGCGGGCAAGCGCGATGATCATCGGTGCCCTGCCCTTCATCATGATGGGCGTGCTGACGTTGGTGAACAGCGCCTACATCTCGCTGCTCTTCACCACCGAGCGCGGACACCACATGCTGATGGCCGCCGCCGGCAGCTTGAGCCTCGGCGTCGCCATCATGACCAAGATGGTGAAGTTCGACATATGAACATGCCAAACCTCAGCCTCGGCTCCCTGACGCTCGACGAGACGACGATCGCCGTCCTCGCGGGCATGCTCGTCTTCGTCAGCGTCCTCGCGCTCGGCAACGCGCTGGTGCCGCACGATCCCATGGCGTCGCGCCTGCGCAGCCATCAGAAGCGCCGCGAGCAGCTTCGCGCCGGGATCCTGTCCGGCAACGCGGTCAACGACCGCAAGCGCGCCTCCGTGGGCCTGCTCAAGCGGCTGCTCGACCGCCTGCAGCTCCTGCGCGGCGACGAGGCGCGCAAGACCACCGACCAGCTCGCGCAAGCCGGCTGGCGCTCGCGCGACGCGCTGGTGGTCTATCTCGGCCTGAGACTGGTGCTGCCCTTCCTCGGCGCCATCGCCGCCGTGTTTCTGCTGGTCGCCTTCATGCCGCAGGCCACCGGCATGAACAAGCTGCTGGGCGTGCTCGTGGCCGGCATCGTCTTCGCCTTCGTGCCGGTCTACGGCCTCAAGCAGGCGATCAAGGGCCGCCAGACGCGGCTGCGCCGGCAGCTCCCGGACGGGCTCGATCTCCTGGTGATCTGCGCCGAGGCGGGGCTGAGCCTTGATGCCGCTTTGGCCCGGGTCGCGCGCGAGCTTGGCCTCTCCTGCCCCGACCTCGCCGACGAGCTCGGCCTTACCTCGGTCGAGCTGGGCTTCCTGCCGAACCGGCGCCAGGCGCTGATGAACTTGACCAAGCGCACCGACCTGCCGGCCATCCGCGGCGTGGTCAACACGCTGGTGCAGACCGAGCGCTACGGCACGCCGCTCGCCCATTCGCTGCGCGTTCTCTCCGCCGAGTTCCGCGAGGAGCGCATGATGAAGGCGGAGGAGAAGGCGGCGAGGCTGCCGGCGATCCTCACCGTGCCGATGATCCTGTTCATCCTGCCGACGCTGTTCATCGTCCTCATCGGCCCGGCGATCATCCAGGTGATCGCGACCTTCAAATAGCCGGGCTGGGGCAATGCGGCAGGCCGGCCAAGTGCGGCTGTCGCGGTTGCTTGCGCAACCGCTGACGCCGCCTCCGACGAAGGCGCTATGCGCCTTCGTCTATCGCCCGCGCACCGTGGCGGCGGATTGGCCGAACAGGATCTTGCGCGCCTCCTCGCTGTTGGGCGCCGTGGTCTGGAACTCCTTCCCCCGCTTATAGGCCCGAGCGGTGGCCGGCCGCGCCCAGATCGCCTGGAACCAGCGTTTCAGATTGGGGAAATCCTCGAGCTTCTGGCCCTGCCGCTCGTGCGGCACGATCCAGGGATAGCTCGCCATATCGGCGATCGAATAGTCGCCGGCGATGAATTCGCGATCGGCCAGCCGCTTGTCGAGCACGGCGTAGAGCCGGCTCGTCTCCTTGACGTAGCGGTCGATGGCGTAGGGCAGCTTTTCCGGCGCATAGATCGAGAAATGGTGGTTCTGCCCGGCCATCGGCCCGAGTCCGCCCATCTGCCAGAAGAGCCACTCCAGCACCTCGAAGCGGCCGCGCAGGTCCTTGGGCATGAACTTGCCCGTCTTCTCCGCGAGATAGACGAGAATCGCGCCGGACTCGAAAACGCTGACCGGCGCGCCGCCGTCGGGGGGATCATCGTCGACCATCGCCGGCATGCGGTTGTTGGGCGAAATCTTCAGGAATTCGGGCTTGAACTGCTCGCCTTTGCCGATGTTGACGGCGTGCAACTCGTAAGGCAGCCCCGTCTCCTCCAGGAACAAAGTGATCTTGTGGCCGTTCGGGGTCGGCCAATAGTGCAAATGGATCACGGTTCTGCCTCCGTCTACTGCGCCGATGGGTCGCGATGGCGGGCACTATGGCGCCCGGTCGCGGCGAGCGGCAAGAGCCTGTGCCAGCGCTGTGATCAGATCTGCCATGACCGCCGCCGGCGCGGCCGCGCTCATGACGCTGCCCATGACGGCGATCCCCACAGCGCCCGCGGCGATGCAGGCGGCGACGTTGCCGGCCGCAACGCCGCCCAGCGCGACGACGCCGAGCCGTGTTGCGGCGGCTGCGCGCGCGAGGCGCTCGCAGCCGAGCGCCGGCCCATAGCCGGGCTTGCTTGCGCTGGCGAAGATGGGGCTCAGCGTCGCGTAATCGGCGCCCGCCGCCGCGAGTGACGCAAGCTCCGCCTCCACATGCGCCGAGCAGCCAATGAGTGCGCCGGCGCCAAGCGCTTGGCGCGCCGCCTGCGGCGAGACGCCGGCCGGCAAGTGAACGCCGGCCGCGCCCGCGGCGATGGCGGCGGCGACGTCCTCATGCACCGTGACCGCCGCGCCGTAGCGCCGGCCGAGCGCCACCAGGCGCGCCAGCAACGATCGGCGCGCGGCGGGATCGAGATCCTTTTCGCGCAGGCTGAGCCAGCGGCCGCCGGCCTCGAACACCGCCTCCGCCACCGCTTCGAGCGGCCGGCGCGCCTGGCGCCGGTCGGTGATGACGAGGATCGGCGGCTCGGGGAGCCTCACCCGCCGACGAGGCCAAGCTGCGGGCTCGAAGGCTCCGCTTGGCTGCGCTTGGGAATGCGGCCGGCAAGACGCGCCTCGCGGCCCGCCTGCACTGCCAGCCGCATTGCCTTCGCCATGCGGCGCGGGTCATGCGCCTTGGCCACCGCCGTGTTGAGCAGCACGCCGTCGCAGCCGAGTTCCATCGCCTGCGCCGCGTCCGAGGCGGTGCCGATGCCGGCATCCAGGATCACCGGCACCGGGCTCGTCGCGCAGATGCGTTCGATGGCGTAGGGATTGACGATGCCGAGGCCGGTACCGATCGGCGAGCCCAGCGGCATCACCGCCGCGGCGCCGAGATCGGCGAGCTTGCGGCAGGTGACGGGATCGTCGTTGCAATAGGGCAGCACGGTAAAGCCGTCCTTCACCAGCTCCTCGGTGGCGCGCAGCAGTTGCTCGACATCGGGGTAAAGCGTCTCGCGGTCGCCGATCAGCTCGAGCTTGACCCAGCTTGTGCGCAACGCCTCGCGGGCGAGTTGCGCCGTCAGCACGGCATCGCGCACCGTGGCGCAGCCGGCGGTGTTGGGCAGCAGCGTATAGCGCCCGCCGAGGAGGTCGACGACGCTTTCGGCATAAGCTTCGAGGCTGATGCGCCGGATCGACACGGTGGCCATCGCCGGCTCGGCCGCGGCCAGCGAATCGAGCATCGCCTGCTGATTGGGATAGCCCGCGGTGCCGAGCAGCAGGCGCGAGGAAAAGCGCCGATCGGCGATCGCCAGGCTGTCGGCGGCAGCCGCGTTCTGCGTCATAGGCGCCTCATCCGCCGCCGAAAGGCCGCACGATCTCGACCTGGTCGCCGGCGGCGAGCGACTGCGCGCGCCAGCTCCGGGCCGGCACCACCACGCCGTTCACCGCCACCGCGACGCCCCGCCTGTCGTCGATGCCCCGGGCTTTCAGCAGCTCCGCGACGGTCGCGGCAGTGAAGGGCTCATCGCGGCCATTGACGCAGATCCGCGCGCTCATGCTTGCTCTCTCGTCGTGGCGGCGAAGCGTTCGATGGCAAACGGACGGATCGCCTCGTCCCTTTCGCCGCAAAGGATGAAGCGGCTCACCGCCTCGGCCGTCACCGGCGTCAGCAGAATGCCGTTGCGATGATGGCCGGTGGCCAGCACCAGCCCCTCGACCGGGCTCGGCCCAAGCACCGGCGCGTCGTCGCGCGAGCCCGGCCGAAAGCCCGCCCACATCTCGTCGATCACCAGCTCTTCGATGCCCGGCACGGCACGCCAGGCGCCTTCGAGCAGGGCGAAAATGCCGCCGGCGGTGAGCGAAGGATCGAAGCCGCGCTCTTCCACCGTGGCGCCGACGATCAGCCGCCCGTCGCGCCGCGGCACGAGATAGACCTTGGGCGTCCAGACGACATGATTGAGCAGCGGCGCGGCCGCGTCCATGCGCAAAGCCAGCATCTGGCCCTTCACCGGGCGCACCGGCGGCTGCGCCGCGCGCGGCAAGCCGGCGATCTCCGTCGACCACGCGCCGGCGGCGAGCACGACGATGTCGGCCTGCTGCCGGCAATCGCCGAGACGGAGTGCCGTCACCCGGCCGCCGGCCGTCTCGATGGCGCTGACCGGCGAATGCTCGTGCAGTCTTCCGCCCGCGGCGAGAAACGCGCGGCGCAGCGCGGTCACCAACCGGCGATTGTCGACCTGGTGATCGCGGGGGCTGAGCACCGCGGCGGCGAGGCTCGGATGGAGATGCGGCTCGCGACGGCGCGCGTCGGCGCCGCTGAGCCATTCCAACGCGACGCCGAGCGAGCGCTGGTAGTCGTAATGGAAGCGCAATTGCGCCACGTCATCGCGGCTGAGCGCCACCGCCAGCGTGCCCTCGTCGCGATAGCCCACCGCCAGCCCCGAGGCTGCTTCAAGCTCCGCGGCAAAGCCGGGCCAAAGCTCCTGGCTTCGCCGGTTGAGCCCGTAGAGCGAGGCTTCGCCGGGCTCCGCTTCGATGCCGGCGGCCAGCATGCCCGCCGCCGCCCAGCTTGCGCCATGCCCGGCCTCGCCGCGCTCGAAGAGGTCGACCGCGCAACCGGCGCCGGCGAGGCGCCAGCCGATGGCAAGGCCGATGGCGCCGCCGCCGATGATCGCGACACCCGGACGAGAAGCGGAAAGCGAGGATTTGGCGCTGATGGCGGGCTCCCTTCGCTGGTATTACCCAGACAGGTTCCGTGGGTATGATCTCAGCCGGCACGCGCCGGCACCCCAGCCGTGGGCTCAATGTGAGCCCGCGGCCGCCATCCTGCAAGAGCTTTCTCCGCCGCGGGATGCCACCCGCGGCGGGGCTTAGGCTTGGTTCGACCGGTGGAGGTGGACCACCACCGCGGGCACCTGCTCGGCCTCGCGCATGTGGCGTGCCGCGGCGGCGGCCTCGTCGGCGGTGGCATAGCCGCCGGCGCGAACGATGAACCAGTCGCGGCCGTCGCGATCGTGCCGGTGCACCACCGCCACTTCATAGCCTTTCCGGTTGAGCTGATCGGCGAGCTTGCGCGCATTGGGCTCGGCGGCAAAGGCGCCAAGCTGCAGCACGAAGTCGGCGGTCTCGCCGGCGGCCGGTTTCGCCGCGGCCACGGCCGGAGGTTCGGCAGCCGGAGGCTCGGCGGCCGGCGGCGGCGCCGCAGTCGCTTCTTGCGTGGCCGGCGGCGGCTCCTCTGCCGAGGGTTTCGGAGCTTCCGCCGTCGTCGGCGTCTCGGCAGGAGCCGGTGCCGCGTCCGGCGCCGTCTTTGGCGGCATCGGCTCGGCCTCGGCCGTGGCGGGCTTGTCCGTGGCGCTCGCGCTCGGCGCGTCGCCGGCGCGAGCCGGTGCGGCCGCTGCCACCTCGGCCTTTGCCGGTTCGGGCGTCGCGGCCGGCGGCGCCGGGTTTGGCGTCCCGACGGGCGTCGCCGGCGCGACGGACTTCGGCTTGCGCACCGTCGTCGGGCTCGGCTGCGGCTTGTCGGTCTGGCTGAGGGGCGCGGCGGTCACCGGCGCCACCGGCGCCGCGGCCGCCGCCTCGGCGCCGCTATCGCGCTGGGGTGTCGCCTCCGCGACCGTAGTACCGGCGGGATGGCCACCCATGATCGCGTTGGCGCGCGCCTTGTCGTCCATGCCGCGCAGCATGACGTAATAGGCGAGGTTGTTGGCGACCGCCGCCTCGTCGAGCGTGGTACGCGCCAGGGCCGCCGCCTTCTTGTCGTCGCCGGCAAGGCCATAGATGAGCGCCAGATTGAGACGATGGCGCGGCGAGGCGTCGGGACCGTCGGCAAGCGGGGTCAATTCCGCCACCGCTCCGGGAAAGTCGCGCGACAACGCCAGCGACAGCGCGTAGTTGTTGCGCAAGCCGGCGTTGTTCGGCGCCAGACGCAGGCCATTGCGGTAGTCCTGCTGCGCCAGGTCATGGCGCCCCAAGAGGTCATGCGCCACGCCCAAGGCATTATAAAGGCGGGCATCTTCCGGCGCCTTCGCCACCGCGGCATCGAGCTCGACCAGCGCCGCCTCGGGCTGGTCGAGCGCCAGCAGCACCACGGCAAGGCCGCGATGCAGCTCGCCCTCGATCGCGTTCGGCGAGATCTTGAGCGCCTCGCGATAGGTCGCCGCCGCCTCGGTATAGGCGTGGAGCTGCAGCAGCGCGGCACCAAGCTTCGCCAGCGGCTTCGGATCCTGCGGGCTGGCCGCGGCGGCGCGGCGGTAAAGGCCGGCGGCGGTGCCGAAATCGCCGTTGGCGGCGGCATCGTCGGCGACGCGCGTGATCACTTCGGTGCTCTGCTCCGATGCATGCATATCCGGCGGGCCTGCGCCTTGGCAGGCGGCCAGCAACAGGCTGAGCACGATGGCGGCCGGCGCTCCCGTCAGCATCCGGCCGCGGCGCCCTTGCGAGCGCAAATTGAGCGAAGTTTTATTCACATTACTTCCCCAACTCTTGCGATTACTGGGAGAGTGACCTGAATTCCTTGAAGAAATATGAACGATAGGGGGTCGCCGGTCCACGGCGGCATCCAGCAGGCTGTTGAAATAGGCTTCGAAGGAACGCGATGGACAACAGCGGCTCTCGGATCGCGCCCATGACACAAGATTGACTCAAGCTCGCGCCTCGACGGATTCGTTTGCCGCTCGCAGCGACGCAAATCTCAATTTTTTCAAAAACCTGCTAGAGCGAACTCGCCAGCAGATTGACCGCGAGGGCGAGGATGACCGTATTGAAGAAGAACGACAGCACGCCGTGCAGCAGTGTCAACCGGCGCATGGCGCGGCTCGTCACCTGCACGTCGGAGACTTGGCAGGTCATGCCGACAACGAAAGAAAAATAGAGAAAATCCCAGTAATCCGGCAGCTCCTCGCCGGGAAAGGCGAGCCCGCCGCGATCGTCCGCGGCGCCCGGCGCCGGCCCGTCGCCGTAATAGTGATGCGCGTAATGAAGCGCGAAGGTGGTGTGGGCGAGCGTCCAGGATGCCGCCACGGTCAGGCCCGTGAGCAGCAGCCGCAGGGCGAGCGTCGCCGGCGTCTCGCCCGGCTCCTTGTGCAAGGTGAAGCCGAGGGCGAAAAGGCTGACCGTCGCCGCGGCGATGAGGAGCGCCAGAATGACCCAGCGGCGCGGATCGAGCCGCCGCGCGCGTTGACGCAACGTGTCGGGAGGAACAGCGAGGATTGCGAGCGCCGTCAAGCCGAGGAAAAGAGCGACGCTGGCCACCCAGGTCATCGCCAGCCGCTCCGCCAGACGCAAATCGCGCGGCAGCAGCAAGAAGACGACGGTGCCGGCCGCCAGGCACAGCAGCAGCCGGCCGCCGATGAGCGGGCGGCTGGGCGCGAAGATCTGTCGCAGACGCCTCGCCACCGGCCGCCTAGCCCGAGCCGCCGTCATGGCGCAGCGGAGGAGCCTCGATGGCGTCGGCTTGCGCGCATGCCATGGCCGCGCCGAGGTCAGCGGCCGGTTTCGCCATTTTTCCGCCTCGCTGGTCCAGGGCCCGCTCCGCCGGAAATCAGGGGGACCGGCCGGCTCAGGCCTGCCGGGTCATCGCCTCGACCCGCCGCCAGCCGCTTTCGGCGAGCGCGCGGGCGCGAGCACCCGATTCGCGCGCCTTGAGATTGGTCGCCGTGCCCTCGACGACGCGGCCCATGATGCCCTGGAGGATGGCTGCCAGCCGGAACATATTATAGGCCATATAGAAATCCCAATTCGGGATGCCTTCGCGTCCGGTGCGCCGGCAATAGAGCGCGCGATATTCCTCCTTGGTGGGAATGCCGAGGGCCGGCAAATTCATGCCGCTGAGGCCGCGAAAGGCTTCCGGTTCGAGTTCCCAGGTCATCATGTGATAAGAGAAGTCGCCGAGCGGGTTGCCGAGCGTCGAAAGTTCCCAATCCAGCACCGCGAGCACCCGCGGCTCGCTCGGGTGGAAGATCATATTGTCGAGGCGGTAGTCGCCGTGGACGATCGAGGTCTCGTCATCGGCCGGCAGGTTCCGCGGCAGCCAGTCGATCAGCCGGTCCATCGCCTCGATCGGCTCCGTTTCCGAGGCGCGGTACTGCTTGGTCCAGCGGTCGATCTGGCGGGCGAAATAGTTGCCGGGCTTGCCGAAATCGCCGAGCCCGATCTTCTGGTAATCGACCTTGTGCAAGGCGGCGATGACCGCGTTCATCGCCTCATAGATCGGCCGGCGCTGGGCCGGCGCGAGTTCGGGCAAGGTCGGGTTCCAGAAGATGCGTCCTTCCACATAGTCCATGACGTAGAAGGCGGTGCCGATGACGCTCTCGTCGGTGCACAGGGCATAGGTCCTCGCCACCGGCACGTCGGTGCCCGCCAGCGCCGTGATGACGCGATATTCGCGGTCGACGGCGTGCGCCGAGGGCAGCAGCTTGCCCGGCGGTTTGCGGCGCAAGACGTAGCGCTTGCCGCCGGCGCTCAGGCGGAAGGTCGGGTTCGATTGGCCGCCGCGGAACTGCTCGACCTCGAGCGCGCCGCCGAAGCCTTCCACATGCTCTCTCATCCAGGCGGCGAGCCGGTCGGTCCCGAAGCGATGCTTTTCGGTGACCGGCATGGTGCCGGTGAAATCCTCGGTCTCGCTCATGCTGCGTCGCCCATGGCTGCTTTCATCCTCCCTTTGCCGCCCATTGAAATCGCCGGAGCGGCGCTTGGCAAAGCCATTCTGCCTTGCGATGCTGCAAGCGTCCTGCATCCCGGGGAGCTCGAGCCGATGGGTTTGGCGGCCGGCAAGACCCTGCGCGTCGGGCTCGGCGGCCTTGGCGCCATCGGCCTGCCCGTGGCGCGCCGCCTGGCGGCCGGACTGCCCGGCTTGACGCTTGCCGCCGTCTCCGCCCGCGATCCCTCGCGGGCCGAGGCGCGCCTTGCCGCGCTCGGCAGCGGCGCGCCGGTGGTGCCGCTGGCGGCGCTTGCCGAGCGCGCCGACATCGTCGTCGAATGCCTGCCCGCCATCTCCTTCCGCGCCATCGCCGAGCCCGCGATCGACGCCGGCCGCCTTTTCCTGCCGCTCAGCGTCGGCGCGCTGCTCGATCATCTCGACCTCGTCGAGCGCGCGAAGCGCAGCGGCGCGCGCATCATCGTGCCCACCGGGGCTCTGCTCGGCCTCGATGCCGTGCGCGCCGCCGCGGAAGGCGAGATCCGCTCGGTCAGGCTGGTGACGCGCAAGCCGCCCGGCGGCCTCGCCGGAGCGCCCTACCTGGTCGAGCGCGGCATCTCGCTTGCGGGCCTCGACCGGCCGCTCAAGCTGTTCGACGGCACCGCGCGCGAGGGGGCGCGCGGCTTTCCCGCCAATGTCAACGTCGCCGCCGCGCTGGCGCTCGCCGGCATCGGCCCCGACCATACCCGTCTGGAGATCTGGGCCGACCCCGCGCTTGAGCGCAACACCCACCACATCGAGCTCGAGGCTGATAGCGCCCGGCTCAGAATGACCATCGAAAACATCCCCTCGGCCGAGAACCCTCGCACCGGCCGGATCACGCCCCTGAGCGTCATCGCCTGCCTGCGCGGCCTTGCCGGTACGCTGCGGATCGGCAGTTAGCGAAATCGGCGGTTGACGACTTTCCGGTCGACAACCGGCCGGCGCTCGGGAACACTATTGCAACGCTTCGGCCGGATACAAGGTCGAGACAAGGGCATACGGGGAGGATTCCATGAGCATCGGCAGATTGACCGGCTTGCCAGGCCGCCGCAGCATTCTCAAGGCAAGCGCCGCCATCGGTGCCTTGCAGTTCGCCTCTCCCTTCATCATTCGCGCGCGCGGCGAAGTGCCGGTAAAGATCGGCATCGTCGATCCCTTGACCGGGAGCATCGCCGCCCTGGCGCAGAGCGAGGTGGAAGGGGCCAAATACGCCCAGGCCGAAATCAATCAGAAGGGCGGCATATTGGGCCGGGAAGTCGAGCTTCTGGTCGAGGACTCCGCCAACGACGTCGGCACCGGCGTGCAGAAGACGCGCAAGCTCATCGACCGCGACCAGGTCGACGTGATCTTCGGCGACGTGAATTCCGGCATCGCCTATGCGATGTCGCAGGTGACCAACGAGAAAAAAGTGTTCCACATCGTTCTCGGCGGCCACACCGATCCCCTCACCGGCGCCGACTGCAAATGGAACGTGTTCCGCGTCTGCAACACGACCACGATGGACACGGCCGCGGTCACGCCGGAGCTGATCAAGGCATTCGGCAAGAAATGGTTTTTCATCTCGCCCGACTACACCTATGGCCGCACCTTGCAGGAGGCCTTCGTCAAGCAGCTCACCAAGGCCGGCGGCACCTTCGATGGCGACTATCTGCCGATCACCAACTCGGACTTCTCCGCCACGCTGATCAAGGCGAAAGCCTTCAAGCCGGACATCCTGCTCAACAACATGGGCGGCCAGGCGCAGATCAACTGCATGAAGCAGTTCGTCCAGTTCGGCATGGCCAAGGATATGGGGCTGGGCGGCGCGCTCTATGAGCTGGAGCTGGTCAGAGGCGTGCCGAAGGAAGCTCAGGCCGGCTGGTGGACCATGGAATGGTGGTGGGATCAGCCGAACACGCCGGGGGTTCCCGAATTCGTCGCCGCCTTCCGCAAGGCGACGAGCAAGACGCCCACCGCCCGCCACTGGTTCGCCATTGCCGCCATGCATGCGGTTCGTCTCGCCGCGGAAAAGGCAAAGTCGCTCGAAGGCCCCAAGCTCGCGCTGGCCATGGAGGATCTGGAATTGCCGCCGGAAGTGGCGCTCCAGCCCGGAAAAATCCGCTTCCGCGCCGGCGATCACGAGCTTATGAGCAGCGTTTTCGTCGGCGAAGTGCATCCGCCGGCAAGCGGACCGGACGACCTCTTCACCTTGAAGGCGCTGGTGCCGGGCGAAGAGGCCGCGGGACCGGTGGGCGAGACCGGCTGCAAGATGACCCGCCCGGCCTGACGCCGCCAGCGGCGCGTTTCCCCTGCCCGCGGCCACGCGCCGCCGGCGGCGGGAAGCGGCTCGAAACGAGACAGTCACGCGTGGGCTCATGCTGCAAGTAATCCTCTACAACGTCACCAACGGGCTGATCATCGGCGCCTTCTACGTGCTGATGGCGCTCGGGCTCTCCTTGATCCTCAACCTCAGCAACGTCATCAACTTTGCCCATGGCAACTTTCTCGCGCTCGGCGGCTATTTCGCCTTCATCCTGACGCCCTTCACCGGCTTCTGGGGCGCGTTGCTGGTCTCGCCGCTGCTCGCCGGCCTCCTGGGCTTCATCATCGAGCGGCTGATGATCCGCCGGGTATACCGCCGCGACCCCGTCTACAGCCTGCTGCTCACGTTCGGGCTTGCCTTCATCATCCAGGATGCTTGCCGCTATATCTGGGGGCCCAATCCGCTGCCGCTCGGCATTCCCGACAGCCTGTCGCAGCCGCTGAGCGCCGATCTGTTCTTCATCACCTGGTACCGCGTCTTCATGGTGGCGATCGTCATCGTCGCCGTGACGGGTCTCTTCGCCTTTCTGCGCTACACGCGCATCGGCGTGCGCATCCGCGCCGGCACGCTCGATCTCGAGACCGTGTCGACGCTGGGGGTGAACGTCCGCCTGCTGCGCTCGTTCAATTTCGGCGTCGGCTCGCTGCTCGCCGGGTTGAGCGGCGTGCTGGCCGCGGGACAGATCGGCCTCAATCCCAATATGGGCGATGAGCTGCTGATGCCGAGCTTCATCGCCATCATCGTCGGCGGCGTCGGCAGCCTCGCCGGCACGCTGCTGGGCGGACTGCTGATCGGCGTCGCCGCCGCGCTGACCACGGTGGTCTATCCCGCCGCGAGCGAGGCGGTGATCTACGTCATCATGGCGGTGGTGCTCATGATCAGGCCGCGCGGCCTTCTGGGTGAGGAAGGCATGATGACATGAACAGCGCGTCGCTCGTCGAGGCGATGAAACGGCCGGCGGAGGCGCGCTGGCTGCCGCTGATCGCGATCTGGGCGGCGTTGCTCACCGTGCCGCTGTGGCTGCCGCTGCTGGGCGGCTACACCGCGCTCGCCGGGCGCGTGCTGGTGCTCGGGCTGGCGGCGATCGGGTTCAACCTGCTGCTGGGCTTCACCGGCGTCATGAGCTTCGGCCACGCCGCCTATTTCGGCCTCGGCGCCTACGGCGCCGGGCTGACGCTGAAGTATCTCGCCGCCAGCACGCCGCTGGCCGTGCTGCTGGGCACGCTGCTCGGCGGGCTTGCCGGCACGCTGTTCGGCATGCTGATCGCGCGCCGGCGCGGCGTCTATTTCGCCATGGTGACCATCGCCTTCGGCCAGGTCTGCTATTACATCGCCTATAGCTGGAACGACCTGACCGGCGGCTTCGACGGGCTGCGCGGCTTTCAGCGGGCGCCGGTGCATTTCGGCCCGTTCGTTCTCGACATCACCAGCGACGGGCCGACCTTCTATTATTTCCTGCTCGGGATCTTCGCCGTGGCGGTGACGCTGATGGGCGCGCTGCTGCGCTCGCCGCTCGGCCGCAGCTTCGTGGCGATTCGCGAGAACGAGCGGCGGGCGCGCTTTCTCGGCATCCCGGTCGAGCGGCACATCTGGCTGTCCTTCTCGATTTCCTGCTTCTTCACCGCGCTGGCCGGCGCGCTCTACGCGCTGCTCAACAACTTCGCCGATCCGCTCGGGCTGCATTATTCGCTGTCGGGCGAGATCGTCATCATGACCGTGATGGGCGGCATGCGCACCTTCTGGGGACCGCTGCTCGGCGCCACCGTGTTCGTCGTGCTGCAGGACTACGTTTCGAGCATGACGACGAACTGGATGTCCTTCATCGGGCTGCTCTTCGTCGCCGTCGTGCTGTTTTTCCCGCGCGGCCTGCTCGGCTTCCTGCCGCGACGGGGGCATGGATGAGCTTCCTCAAGGTCGAGAACGTCTCGAAGAGCTTCGGCAGCCTCGTCGCCGTCCGCGAAGTCTCGCTCGTCGTCGAGCCGGGCGAGCTGCGCGCGATCATCGGTCCCAACGGCGCCGGCAAGACCACCTTCTTCAACCTGCTCAGCGGCTTCTTCCCGCCGACCACCGGCTCGATCGTGTTCAATGGCAGGGACGTGACCCCCCTGCCGGCGCATCGCCGGGTGGCTTTGGGCATGGCCCGCACCTTCCAGATCACCGAGATCTTCCCGGAGCTCACCGTCGCCGAGAATGTCCGGATTGCCGCCGAGGTCGCGGCGGGCTATCGGCTGCGCCCCTGGCTCGGCCGCGCCGAAGCGGCGGCGTTGCAGAGCCGCGTCGCCGACGTTCTGGTGCAAACGGGGCTCGGCCGGAAAGGCGACCGGCTGGTCGGCGAACTCGCCCATGGCGATCAGCGCGCCGCCGAGATCGCCATGGCGCTCGCCTTGCGGCCGCGCCTGCTGCTGCTCGACGAGCCGACCGCGGGAATGGGCGATCAGGAGACCTATGAGATCACCCAGCTCGTGCGGCGGCTTCATCGCGACGGCAACCTGACCATCGTCCTCATCGAGCACGACATGCGCGTCGTCTTCCACCTTGCCGACCGCATTACCGTGCTCGATCAGGGCCGCCTGCTCGCGGAGGGCACCCCCGCCGAGATCGCCGCCAACGAGGCCGTCCAGGCCGCCTATCTCGGCAAGGCCGCATGACCGGCGCGAACGGCACGGCGCTCAGCGCGACCGGACTCCACACCTTTTACGGCAAGAGCCACATCCTGCATGGCGTAAGCCTCGAGGTGCCGGCCGGCCGCATCACCACGCTGCTCGGGCGCAACGGCGCCGGCAAGACGACGACGCTGCGCAGCCTGATGGGGCTGACCCCGGCGCGCGAAGGACGCATCGCCATCTTCGGCCGGGAGACGACGCGCTGGCCGAGCTTCCGCGTCGCCGCGCTCGGTGTCGGCTACGTGCCCGAGGGGCGCCGCATCTTCCCCAACCTCAGCGTCGAGGAAAACCTCAAGGTGCCGCTCGAGCGCAGCGGTCCCTGGTCGATCGCCCGCATCTACCAGCTTTTCCCCAAGCTCGCCGAGCGTCGGCAGAATCGCGGCCGCCAGCTCTCCGGCGGCGAGCAGGAGATGCTGGCGATCGCCCGCGCGCTGTTGCTCAACCCTCGGCTGCTGATGCTGGACGAGCCGTCCCAGGGTCTGGCACCGCTCGTCGTTCGCGAGATGTTCCGCATCATCGAGCAGATGCGCGGCGAAGGCATCTCAGTGCTGCTGGTCGAGCAGAATGCGCGGATAAGCCTCGCCATCGCCGATCATGCCTATGTGCTGGATGACGGTGCCATCGTCTATGCCGGCCCGGCCAAGGCGCTCGCCGCCGATGAGGAGCGGGTCCAGGCGCTGGCCGGCGCCAGCGCCGAGGAGTGGCACGCAGGGGCGATTCGCCGCTAAGTTGCTTGCAGAGAGTGGTCTATGCTTGCCTAAAATTGCATCAGGGCAGCTTTATGGTGCGGTGCGACATTTTGGCACCCGCACAAATGCAAGCATTTTCCGGGGAACAGCCCTACCTTTCAGGGAAAAGCCTTAACTTCGCCGCGTTTTTAGGCGATTCTGTTAAGCCGTGTGTCGGCCGAAGGTACTCGCCGGCTCGGTGGAAGAGGAGCAGGCCAAAGGCGCATGCGCTTAGGCTGCGAGAGATGGTATTTGCGCCTCCCGTCCCGCTTTGCGGGCGAGGGCATCGGCCGGCATCAACCTTGCATAGCTAAATTTCGCTATTGCCTCGGGCATGACGCGCGGAGGTTGAGACAAAATGGAACTGTCATCAAGATGTTGCGCATTTTCTGAGGGTCGATTTCGTTCAAGAAATCGGTTGAGAAAACCCTGTTAGCGTTAATGGTTAATTAAGGACGAATGGTGTAAAACTTTGTACCGGTCCCACAAAGAATTTGGACGGGGACAAGGTCGAGGGCGAGGTGGAGAATGATTTCTCAGGATAATCTATTTGGTCTCTTCTCGAAGCTGTACGACAGCCAGAAAGAGACTGAGATGACCCTGGAAGATTATCTCAAGTCTTGCGCGCGCGAGCCGATGGCCTATGCCAGCGCCGCAGAAAGGATGCTGGCGGCTATTGGCGAGCCGGAGATCGTCGATACCAGCCATGATTCGCGGCTCGGCCGGATCTTCATGAACCGGAGCATCCGCGTTTATCCCTCTTTTGCCGATTTTTACGGCATGGAGGAGACGATCGAGCGCATCGTCGGCTATTTCCGCCATGCCGCCCAGGGCCTCGAGGAGCGCAAGCAGGTGCTCTATCTCCTGGGCCCGGTGGGCGGCGGCAAATCCTCTCTCGCCGAACGGCTGAAGCTCCTGATGGAGAAGATGCCGATCTACGTGCTGAAGGCCGGCAAGGAGATGAGCCCGGTCTTCGAGAGCCCGCTCGGCCTTTTCGACCCCAACCGCATGGGCGACGCGCTGGAGCGCAATTACCGCATTCCGAAGCGGCGCCTGACCGGCCTCGCCTCGCCTTGGGCGCTGAAGCGCCTGGACGAGTTCGGCGGCGACATCTCGAAATTCACCGTCGTGCGCATCCACCCCTCGCGGCTGCGCCAGATCGGCATCGCCAAGACCGAGCCCGGCGACGAGAACAACCAGGACATCTCGAGCCTGGTCGGCAAGGTCGACATCCGCAAGCTCGAGTTCTTCAGCCAGGCCGACGCCGACGCCTATGCCTTCTCGGGCGGTTTGAACCGCACGACGCAGGGCATCATGGAATTCGTCGAGATGTTCAAGGCGCCGATCAAGATGCTGCACCCGCTGCTGACGGCGACGCAGGAGAGCAACTACATCGGCTCGGAGAACATCGGCGCGATCCCGTACCAGGGCATCGTCCTCGCGCATTCGAACGAGGCGGAGTGGCAGACCTTCAAGAACAACCGCAACAACGAGGCCTTCATCGACCGCATCTGCGTCATCAAGGTCCCCTATTGCCTGCGCGCGATCGAGGAGCGGAAGATCTACGAGAAGCTGCTCGCCAACAGCGAGCTGGCGGCGGCGCCCTGCGCCCCCGGCACGCTCGACATGCTGTCGCGCTTCTGCGTACTGTCGCGCCTCAAGCCGCACGAGAATTCGAACCTTTACTCCAAGATGCGCGCCTATGACGGCGAGAGCCTCAAGGACAGCGACCCGCGCGCCAAGACGGTGCAGGAATATCACGACGCCGCGGGGGTCGATGAGGGCATGGAAGGGCTTTCGACGCGCTTCGCCTTCAAGGTGCTCTCCAGCACCTTCAACTACGACACCCAGGAGGTCTCGGCCGATCCCGTGCACCTCATGTACGTGCTGGAGCAGGCCATCCGCCGCGAGCAGTTCCCCGAGGACAGCGAGAAGAAGCTGCTGACCTACATCAAGGCCGAGCTTGCGCCGCGCTACGCCGAATTCATTGGCAATGAGATCCAGAAAGCCTATCTGGAATCCTATGGCGATTACGGCCAGAACCTCTTCGATCGCTACGTCGCCTATGCCGACGCCTGGATCGAGGACCAGGATTACAAGGACCCGGACACGGGACAGCTAATGGACCGCGAGCTGCTGAACCAGGAATTGTCCAAGATCGAGAAGCCGGCGGGGATCGCCAATCCCAAGGATTTCCGCAACGAGGTGGTGAAATTTGCGTTGCGTTCCCGCGCCTCCTATGGCGGCCGGAACCCCTCCTGGACCTCCTATGAGAAGCTGCGCGAGGTCATCGAGAAGCGGATGTTCTCCCAGGTCGAGGATCTGCTGCCGGTCATCAGCTTCGGCTCCAAGAAGGATTCGGACACCGAGAAGAAGCATCACGACTTCCTCGAGCGGATGGTGTCGCGCGGCTATACCCAGCGCCAGGTTCGCCGCCTCGTTGAGTGGTATATGCGCGTCAACAAGGCAGGCTAGCGCCGCCCAACGGAGATAGCTCGCCCGATGAACATCATCGATCGACGGCCAAATCCCAAAGGCAAGAGCCTCGCCAATCGGCAGCGCTTCATCGATCGGGCGAGAGGCGAGGTGAAGAAGGCGCTGGTTGACGCGCTGAAGCGGCGCAAGGTCGGCGAGACCGACGGCGGCGAAAAGATTTCGATCCCGAATCGCGGCATCGCCGAGCCGGTGTTCCGCCGCTCTGCCCATGGCGGCAAGCGCGACTACATCGTCCCCGGCAACAAGAAATACGTGGTCGGCGACCGCATCGAGCGCCCGCCCACGGGGGAGAGCGGCGGCCGCGGCGGCGCCAGCCCCGAGGATGGCGGCGAGCAGGACGCCTTCGAGTTCGTGCTGTCCAAGGACGAGTTCCTCAACCTCTTCTTCGAGGATCTGGAGCTTCCGGACCTGGTCAAGACGCGGCTCAAGGAGACCGAGGCGACGCAGCTCGCGCGCGCCGGCTACACCGTCGCCGGCACCCCCGCCAATCTCAACCTCGTGCGCACCATGCGCAACAGCCTCGCCCGGCGCATCTCGCTGCACCGGCCGCGCCCGCACGAGATCGCGGCGCTTGAGCGGCAGATCGACGCCGCGCTTGCCGCCGACGACGCGGAAAGCGCCGCGCAGGGCCGGCTCGATCTCGAGATGCTGCAGCGCCGCGCGCGGCGCGTCGGCTTCCTCGATCCCGTCGACGTCCGCTACAACCGCTTCGAGCGGGTTCCGAAGCCGAACACGCAAGCCGTGATGTTCTGCCTGATGGACGTGTCGGGCTCGATGACCGAGGCGATGAAGGACCTCGCCAAGCGCTTTTTCCTGCTGCTGCACGTGTTCCTGACGCGGCGCTACAAGCACGTCGACATCGTCTTCATCCGCCACACCAGCAACGCGCAGGAGGTGGACGAGGACACCTTCTTCCACAGCCGCGAGACCGGCGGCACCATCGTCTCGACCGCGCTCGAGGAGATGCTCAAGGTCGTGCGCGAGCGCTACAGCCCCGACAACTGGAACATCTACGCCGCGCAGGCCTCGGACGGCGACAACTACACCGAGGACAGCGACCGCTGCAGCCAGCTATTGGGCGGGGAGATCCTGCCGCTGACGCAGTACTTCGCCTACATCGAGGTCGGCGCCGAGGCGACGCTCCGCCACGGCTTCCCCTCGCCGCCCACCGACCTCTGGCGCACCTACAGCCAGATCGCCGAGCAGCACCGGAACTTCGCCATGCGCAAGGTCGCGGACCAGACGCAGATATTCCCGGTCTTCCACGAGCTTTTCGCCAAGCAGAGAGAGCACGCCTGATGCCGGCCGACGGCGGCATTGCGACGCCGGAACGGTACCTCTTCGAGGGACCGGAGTGGGATTTCGAGAAGCTGCGCCGCGTCTACGGCGCCATCGAGGAGATCGCGCTCGGCGAGATGGGCCTCGACGTCTATCCGAACCAGATCGAGGTGATAACCTCCGAGCAGATGCTCGATGCCTACGCCTCGATCGGCCTGCCGCTGATGTACCGGCATTGGAGCTTCGGCAAGCGCTTTGCCCGCGAGGAGGCGCTCTACCGCCACGGCCTTCAGGGCCTCGCCTACGAGATCGTGATCAATTCGAGCCCCTGCATCAGCTACATCATGGAGGAGAACTCCATGACGATGCAGTCGCTGGTCATCGCGCATGCCGCCTTCGGCCACAACCATTTCTTCAAGAACAACTACCTCTTCCGTCAGTGGACCGACGCCACCGGCATCCTCGACTATCTCACCTTCGCGCGCGACTTCGTGGCGCATGCGGAGGAGAGCCACGGCGTCGAGGCGGTCGAGCGCGTGGTCGATGCCGCCCACGCGCTGATGAACCACGGCGTTCACCGCTACGACCGGCCGGCCAAGCTCAATCTCGAGGAGGAGCGCAAGCGCGAGGAAGAGCGCCGGCGCCACTTCGAAGCGAGCTATGACGACATCTGGCGCACCGCGATCATCGGCGAGAAGCGCGGGGAAGAGCCGGGACAGAGCAAGGAGAAGCAGCGCGCCGAGACGCGCCGCAAGCTCGGCCTGCCCGAGGAGAACCTGCTCTATTTCCTCGAGAAGCGCGCGCCCCAGCTCGAGCCGTGGCAGCGCGAGCTCGTCCGCATCGTGCGGCATATCTCGCAATACTTCTATCCGCAGAAGCAGACGCGGCTGCTGAACGAGGGCTGCGCCACCTTCGTCCATTACGAGGTCCTGACGCGGCTGCACGAGAAAGGCCTGATCACCGACGGGGCCTTCCTCGAGGCGCTGCATTCGCATACCAGCGTCGTCTTCCAGCCGGAATTCGACGACCGGCGCTACAGCGGCATCAACCCCTACGCGCTCGGCTTCGCCATGATGTGCGACATCAAGCGCATCTGCCTGGAGCCCGAGGACGAGGATCGCGAATGGTTCCCGGAGATCGCCGGCAACGGCGATCCCTACGGCACGCTGCGCCACGCCTGGGCGAACTACCGCGACGAGAGCTTCGTGCTGCAATATCTGAGCCCGCGGCTCATCCGCCAGTTCCGCCTGTTCAAGGTGCTCGACGAGGAAGGCTCCGATGCGCTGGTCGTCGGCGCCATCCACGACGAGCGCGGCTATCGCGAGATCCGCCGCTCGCTCGCCCGTTACTACGATCTGGCGCGGCACGATCCGGACATCCAGATCCGCGACGTCGATCTCCAAGGCGACCGCTGTCTGGTGCTGAGCCACGCCGTCCACGACGGCATCCTGCTGGACGAGCCCAGCGCCAAGGCCGTCCTCGACCATCTCGGCGAGCTGTGGCGCTACGGCATCCGTCTCGAGGAGATCGACGCCGCCTCCGACCGCGTCATCAAGACGCACGAGGTCACGGCGCGGCTCTGAAGCCCGTTTTTATCGCCGCGCTTGTCTTCTCGGCAGCACCAGGGGCGCCGCGATAGCGTCCAACGCCGTCCCGCCTTCCGGAGAGCTTCGGTCGCCGCCGAAAGGCCGGTCATTTCGGCTTGAGGGTCAGCACGGCGGAGTTGAGGCAATAGCGCAGGCCCGTCGGCGCCGGACCGTCCTCGAAGACATGGCCGAGATGCGCCTCACAGCGGCTGCACAGCACCTCGGTGCGCGTCATGAACAGGCTGCGGTCGGTCTCGGTGGCGATGCGGTCCATGGCGATCGGCGCCCAGAAGCTTGGCCAGCCGGTGCCGGAATCGAACTTCGTGTCGGAGGCGAAAAGCTCCTGGCCGCAGCAGACGCAGGCATAGACGCCGGGGGTCTTGGCGTTCCATAAGGCGCCGGTGAAGGCGCGCTCGGTGCCTTTCCTGCGGGCGATGTGGTACTGTTCCGGCGTGAGCTGCGCGCGCCATTCGGCGTCGGATTTGACGAGTTTCTCGCTCATGGATCGCCTCCCTGCTGCCGCTGTGCCATCCTACCGCCGGCGCCGGGCACGGCACAACGCATCGCCTTGGGGAGAGGTCCCGTGAACGAGCAAAGCTCCATTGCGCGGTATCGCACCAATCTCCAAGGCGAGAGGGACAGCGCGGCGCTCTATCACGCGCTTGCCGATGCCGAGAGCAACCCTCAGCTCAAGCAGGTCTACAGCCGCCTCGCCGCGGTCGAGGAGGCGCATGCCGAGTTCTGGAAGAAGCGGCTCTCGGGCCTCGGCGTGTCGGCGAAAGGGCAAGGGCCGGGCTGGCGCAGCCGCGTGCTGGCCTGGGCGGCGCGGCGCTTCGGGCCGGAGATGGTGCTGCCGCTGATCAATTCGCTGGAACGGGCCGATTTCGACAAATACGATGCGCAGCCCGAGGCCGTCTCCGCCGGATTGCCGGCGGACGAGCGCTCGCATTCGCGCGTCATCTCCGCCATGGGGCGCTCGCTGCAGGGCGGGCTTTCCGGCGGCGCGCTGGCGCAGCTCGAGGGCCGGCATCGCGGCGCCGGCGGCAACGCGATCCGCGCCGCCGTGCTTGGCGCCAATGACGGCCTCGTCTCCAATCTGAGCCTCGTCATGGGAGTCGCCGGCGCGGAATTCTCCGCCCGCACCATCCTCGTGACCGGTCTCGCCGGGCTCGTCGCCGGCGCCTGCTCGATGGCGATGGGCGAGTGGCTCTCGGTCAACAGCTCGCGCGAGTTCTATCAGCAGCAGATCGCCGGCGAGGCTGCGGAGCTCGAAGAGGTGCCGGAGGAGGAGAAGCAGGAGCTGGCGCTGATCTACCAGGCCAAGGGGCTTCCCGAGCAACAGGCGAAGGCGCTCGCCGAACGCCTCATCGGCAACAAGGCGACGGCGCTCGACACGCTCGCGCGCGAGGAGCTTGGCATTAACCCGGAGGAGCTCGGCGGATCCGCCTGGGTCGCGGCCGCCACGTCTTTCCTGCTCTTTTCCGTCGGCGCGATCGTGCCCGTGTTGCCGTTCTTCGCGCTCGGCGGCTTCGCCGCCGTCGGCGCGAGCCTCGGCCTTGCCGCCGCCGCCATGTTCGCGATCGGCGCCGGCACGACGCTCTACACCGGCCGCGGCATCATCTTCTCCGGCGCGCGGCAGCTCGCGATCGGCATCGCCGCGGCCGGCGTGACCTATGGCATCGGCAAGCTCATCGGCGTCTCGCTCGCCGGCTGATCAGCGGTCGCAATTGCGTCCGCCCACGCTGGCGCAGCTCTGCATCCGGTTCCAATCGTCGAACTGGACAAGCAGCTCATAGCCGAGGAACACCGCCACCAGCGTGGCGAGGATGGCGATGATTTTCAGCCGGTCGGGCGTCATTCGCCGCCTCACTATGGCCGTGCCGCCGCGCCGGCGCAAGGGACGCCGGACCCGCGCACGGTTTCCATCCGCTCCACTTTATCATAGGCTCAATTCATTCGCTTTCGCCGGCGGGCGGCGGGAGCCGGCAGGCACGGGGGTCGGAGATGCGGCTGGTGGCGTTCGACGAGGGGGGCGCGGCGCGGCTGGGGGTGGTGCAGCGCGAGGTGGTGGTCGATCTCGCGCGCGCCGCGCCGGATCTGCCGCGCGACCTCCTCGGGTTCCTCCGCAAGGGCCGAGACGCCTTTGTCGCCGCCGCTGAGGCGGCGCGCAAGGCCAAGGCCGAGGCGACCCGCCCGCTCGCGGCGCTGCGCTTCCGGCCGCCGCTGGAGAATGCCGGCAAGATCCTGTGCCTCGGCCTCAATTACGTCGATCACGCCGCCGAGGGCGGCCGCGCCAGGCCGGACTATCCGAGCCTCTTCCTGCGCGGCAACACCTCGCTCGTTGCCCATGGCGAGGCGATGTGGCAGCCCAAGGTCTCCGGCAAGCTCGATTACGAGGCCGAGCTCGTGGCCGTGGTCGGGCGCAGGGCGCGGCATGTGAAGGCGGCCGACGCGCTCCACTGCATCGCCGGCTATTCCTGCTTCAACGACGGCTCGGTGCGCGACTACCAGCGCAAGACCACGCAATGGACCATCGGCAAGAATTTCGACCGCACCGGCGGCTTCGGACCATGGTTCGTGACCGCCGACGAGGTGCCGCCGGGCGCGACCGGCCTCTCCATCCGCGCGCGCCTCAATGGCAAGGTGATGCAGGACGCCAACACCGGCGACATGCTCTTCCCGGTGGCCGAGACCGTCGCCCTGTTGAGCGAATGCATGACGCTCGAGCCTGGCGACCTCCTGGTGATGGGCACCCCCGCCGGCGTCGGCTATGCCCGCACCCCGCCGGTCTGGATGCAGCCCGGCGACACCATCGAGATCGCCATCGAAGGCATCGGCGTGCTCAGCAACCCGATCGCCGCGGAACCTTAGGGTCCGACATCGGAAATGCGAGAAACAGCGTGAGATCGTCGCGCCCCCTCACCCTCCCGCCACGCCGGCCGCTCCGCCCCGGGGGGTGGAGAGGGTTGGGGTGAGCGACCCCGATGGCGCCGGGCTGGAGCGCGATTTCGCCGCCGCGGCGGCCTGCCAGGGATGTGGCGCGGCCGCGATTTCGCTCACCAGCTTGTTGGTGATCGCCTCGCCGAAGGAACTGAAATCCTGCACCACCAGCAGGAAGCTGCCGGGCCCGCCGACGACGTTCTGCCGGTAATATTCCGGCAGCCCTTCGGGCGGCTGGGTGTGGGCGAAATAGCCGGGATTGGGATGCTCGTTGATGATGGCGAGGCCGTTGATGACGATGCCGGCGGCGAGCGCCTCCTCGCGCGCGTCGAGCACCGGACGGCCGGAATTGTTGGTGCCGTCGCCCGACACGTCGATGACGCGGCGCTCCGCGATCACTCCGGCCTTGGCGAAATAGGCGCGGCCGAAATCGAGCGCGGCGCTGATCGAGGTGCGGCCGACGAAGGAGCGCGGCGCGTTGAGCAGGATCGCGGCAAAGCCGGCGGCGGTCTCGCCGTCGCGCACCACGGTCCAATCCGCCACCACCTGCTGCTCCTCGGGTCCCGACCATTCGATGAAGCAGATGGCGACGGCGCCGTGCTGCCCCGCGGCGATGGCCTGCAACACGCGCGGATTGGTCACCGCCGTCGCATAGCCTTGACGCTGCAGCTTGAACTCGTCGTCATCGACGCTGCGCGAGACATCGGCCGCGAAAATCAGCGCGACGTCGACGCTCTCCGCCCGAGCGGGGTGGACGGCAAGGCAGAGGATCGCAACCAGCAGCGCCGCAGCGAGGACCGAACGCATCGGCACCTCCGAAGAATCGGACATCCAGCATAAGCCGGCCCAAGGGCCGAGGGAAGCGCTGCAACACCGGCGCAGGGCTGCCCGCCGCCGTGGCGATGGGCTATAGCACCGGCCATGGCGCCCCGCGGTCTCGCCTTCTGGTCGAGCCGGCTGCCGGTGGGCGAGGCCCTGCCGGCGCTTCGCACGGCGCTCGCCGATGCGGGCGCCGCCGTGCTGCAAGCGCCGACCGGCGCCGGCAAGACGACGTTGGTGCCGCTGGCGCTGCTCGACGCCTCCTGGCTTGAGGGCCGGCGCATCGTCATGCTCGAGCCGCGCCGCCTGGCGGCGCGGGCGGCGGCGCGGCGCATGGCGGAGATGCTCGGCGATCAGGTCGGCGGCATCGTCGGCTACCGCACGCGGCTCGACACGCGCATCGGGCCGCGAACGCGCGTCGAGGTGGTGACCGAAGGCATTCTGCTGCGGCTTATCCAGGACGATCCCGCGCTCGACGGCGTCGGCCTCGTCATCTTCGACGAGTTCCATGAGCGCAACCTCGATGGCGATCTCGGCCTGGCCTTGGCGTTGGATTCCCGGCGGCACCTGCGCGAGGATTTGCGCCTCCTCGTCATGTCGGCCACCCTCGACGGCGAGCCCGTGGCGCGGTTGCTTGGCGGCGCGCCCGTCGTCGCCAGCGTGGGACGCAGCTTCCCGGTCGAGCTGCGCTATCTCGACCGGCCGCCGCCGGAGCGGCTCGAGGCGGCCGTCGCCGCGGCGATCGGCCGCGCGCTCGCCGACGAGAAGGGTAGTCTGCTCGTCTTCCTGCCCGGCGGCGCCGAGATTCGTCGCGTCGAGCGCCTTCTCGCCCCATCCGGGCTCGGTGCGGAGATCATCGTCGCGCCGCTCTATGGCGACCTGCCGCAAGCGGCGCAGGACGAAGCGATCCGCCCGGCGCCGGAGGGCCGGCGCAAGATCGTGCTCGCCACGCCCATCGCCGAAACCAGCCTTACCATCGAGGACGTCCGCATCGTCGTCGACAGCGGGCTGCGGCGCGCGCCGCGCTTCGATCCCGCGAGCGGCATGACGCGGCTGGAGACGATGCGCGCGTCGCAGGCTTCCTCCGAGCAGCGGCGCGGCCGCGCCGGGCGGCTGGCAGCGGGCGTCTGCTACCGGTTGTGGCGCGAGGCCGAGCAGGCGCAGCTTCCCCCCTTCACCCCGCCGGAGATCCTCGAAGCCGATCTTGCGCCGTTGGCGCTGGAGCTTTCGCGCTGGGGAACGCGCGATCCCGCGGCGCTTTCCTGGCTCGACCCGCCGCCGGTGGCGGCCTTGGCGCAGGCGCGCGAGCTGCTGCGCGCGCTGGGCGCGCTCGATGCCGCCGATGGCATCACCGCCCATGGCCGCGCCATGGCGGGCATCGGCCTTCAGCCGCGGCTTGCCCATATGGCGCTCGTTGCGCGCGAGCGCGGCGAGGGCCGGCTTGCCGCCGAGATCGCGGCGCTGCTGGGCGAGCGCGACATCCTCAAGGCCGCGCCGGGCCGGCGCGACGCCGATCTCCGGCTGCGCCTCGAGTTGCTGCGCGACACAGCGGCGGCTCGCCATCTTGCGCCGGACCTCGCGCTCGACCGCGGCGCGGCCGAGCGCGCGCGCCGGGCCGCCCGTCAGCTTCAGCGGGAGCTTCGCCTGCGCGACGCGGAGGCGGCGACGCTCGACGCCGCGGGGCGCGTGCTGGCGCTGGCTTATCCCGATCGCATCGCCCAGCGGCGCTCCGCCGCGGCTGGCCAGTTTCGCCTGTCGAATGGAGGCGGCGCCGACCTGCTGCCGGCCGATCCGCTTGCCGCGGAGGAGTTTCTCGCCGCCGCCGAGCTTGACGGCGAGCGGCGCGTCGCCCGCATCTTTCTCGCGGCGCCGCTGTCGCGCGCCGAGATCGAGCAGGATTTCGCCGCGGCGATCGAGACGGTCGAGACGATCGCCTGGGACAGCCGCGAGCAGGCGGTGCTGGCGCGCCGGCAGGAGCGGCTCTTCGCGCTGGTGCTCAAGGACGAGGCGTTGACGGCGCCGCCGGCCGAGCGCATTGCCGCCGCCATGCTCGACGGCGTCCGCGAGCTTGGCCTCGCCGCCTTGCCGTGGCGCCCGGAGGCCGAGGGGCTGCGCCGGCGGGTGCTGTTTCTGCGCCGCCTGGAGGGCGCGGCGGGGTGGCCCGATCTCAGCGATGACGCGCTACGGCTGACGCTGGCGGATTGGCTCGGCTCCCATCTCGGCGGCATCACGCGGCGCGCGCAGCTCGACCGGCTCGATCTCCACGCGATTCTGCGCGCGCAATTGAGCCGGGAGCAGCAGCAGGCGCTTGATCGGCTCGCGCCGACCCATGTCAATCTGCCCACCGGATCGCGCCTGCCGATCGATTACGGCGCCGGCGAAGTGCCGGTGCTGGCGGTCCGGCTGCAGGAGCTGTTCGGCACGCGCGAGACGCCCTCCGTCGCCAACGGTCGCGTCAGGCTGCTGCTCCATCTGCTGTCGCCCGCGGGCCGGCCGCTGCAAGTGACGCGCGATCTCGAGGGCTTCTGGCGCGGCAGCTACGCCGCCGTGCGCAGCGAGATGCGCGGCCGTTACCCCAGGCATTCCTGGCCCGACGACCCGCTCGCCGCGCCGCCGACGGCGCGGGCGAAGCGCAAGGCGCGCTGAGCTCGCTTCCGGGCAGGCTCATTCCTCCATTTCTTCCAGGAAAGGCACGGGTTGAGGGGGTAGGGACTTGCCCGGTTTGACGACGGTGCAGCCCTTATCGCTTTCGCTGTCGAATTTGCCGGGGAGCTCGACATTTGTCGTGACAACGTAGTCTTGGAAACATGGATTTCCCACCAACAGGATATGCGCGATTTTCTCGATGGCATTCCGTTGGGTGTCGGTGATGTCGAGCTGCGTGAGCAATTCCGAGCCCGCGGCTCGATCGCGCAATGTCCTGTTTTGAGGCACGGAGAGATCCAACAGGTCGAAATCGATCTGGACGGTACGATAGGTTTGCGGATAGTCGGTTTTCGAGGCGACCGCGAAGAGCTCCGCCATGTAGTTCTGGATGCCCCAGGCCGAAAGGTCGCTCGTGGTATCGATGGGCTCAAAGACCACGTTCTCGGCGACGGTAACCCACCCCGGAGAGCCCTGCTCGAGATCCATCGGCGCCGGGGTGTTGTCCCGCGCGTTGATGAGGATGTGAAGCATCGCGGGAATAGTCCGTTCCGGCGCTTCCTCGACGAGCCTCTTGATCGTCTTGTCGGTAAAGAGATCCGCCGCCGACCGGATGCCCATGTTGTCGACGAGGCCGCCGTCGAAGAGATGAAGCCATTGGACCCGGGGACGCGATGAGGGCGGGTCAGCCTGCGGATCGAAGGCGTGGCTGATGTCGTAGGCATAGCGCTGATGGCGCAACTGGTCGATGGCCGCGAACCTCTCCAGCCCGCTCATCGGCGGCTTCGTCGGCGGGACAAGACACGGAGCGCCGGCGTCGCGGAGATTTTCAAGCTCGACGTCGCTCAAAAGAAACGGAAACGCTCCGGCGGCGGCCGTCGCCAAGGCAAGGGGATACTGATTGAGATCGGAGCAGATCAGCGAGAAATAATATTGATTGAAGACGAACGGCGCGCCCGCGCCGAAATCCGTGGAGTTCAAGATCAGGAAGGGCCGCTGCCCCCAGGACGTCGGGTCGGAGAGGATCGCGAAGCGCGCGTCGTCAAGCTGGAGGCGGTCGTCGAGCAGCTTCGCCAACGCCGCCGTCCGGTTTGTCGCCAGATAGTTCCATTTCCAGGGGACCAGGAGAGCTCCTGCAAGGGCGTCGGTCTTGTCCCGGCGAACGACGAATTGATCGTAAAACTGGTCAAACTCCTCGGGCTTGTTTGCGTAAACCGCAAAAGCCGTGGCCGCGAAGCTGCCGCCGGAAGTTCCGGATACCACGATGATGTCGTCCGTCAGCGGATGTCCGTTCCGCTTGAAGGCGCGAAGCTCTCTGATCACATCGGCGGCGAGCGCCGTGGCGCGCGTGCCGCCGCCCGACATCGTGACGATGATGGGGTAGGCGGGAATGGCGTGCCGCGCGCCGCGCGCCTTGATATAGGCCGAGAAGAGGTAGTTGTGATCGAACGTCTGTTTGCGCGGATCGGCGGTGAGCCGCAGATTTTGCGGTTGATTGGCGCAGGCGCCGAGGCCCAGCGCCGCCGCGACGGTTGCGGCCAGCAAGGCGCGGAAGCGCGCCTTCGGCGAGATCAGCCCCGACATGCGTCCCCCTTTTCCCGTGACCGCCGAGCGGGCGGTCGGCGACCCCGTCGAGCTTACCGGAATGCAACGATAGATTGAAGCGGATCCGCGATGTTGCCCGCTTGCGGCGTCGGTCGGGTGCGCGCCGGACATAATCCGGGGGTCTGCGCCGAAGGCACACCGTCTCGGCCGTCGTCGCAACCGGAACTCGGCCTTGCCGCACTGAACCGGAATTCGGCAAGATCGACGGGCCAAGTCCGAATCGCGCGAGCAACATGTCTTCGCGCGGGAGTAACGGGATGCGCCTCCGGGCTCTGATTGCTTCACTCTCGATCGCCCTCCTGCCGCAACTCGCCCAGGCACAGGCGGATTGCGGCTTGCCGAGCGCGGGCGAGGATCGTTGGCCGGTGGCGGCGCCGGAAAGCGTCGGGCTTTCCAGTGCGACGCTCTGCTCGATGGCGAAATGGCTCGACGATTGGACGCAGAGCAACGTGCATGCGGTGCTGGTGGCGCGGCATGGCGCGCTGGTCTTCGAGCGTTACTTCGCGGGCAAGGACGAGCGTTGGGGTGAAGCGGCCGGCGAGGTCGCGTTCGGTCCGGAAACGAAGCATGACGAACGCTCGGTGACCAAGAGCGTCGTCGCCCTCCTCCTGGGCATCGCGGTCGATCGCGGCTCGATCAGGAGCCTCGATGAGTCGGTCATGTCCTTCTTTCCGGAATATGCCGATCTGCGGACGCCGCAGAAGGATCGTATCACGTTGCGCGATCTCGTCACCATGTCGGCCGGATTGGAATGGCACGAGAACGACACGCCCTACACCAGCGAGGCCAACAGCGAAAATCGCATGGACAACGCCCCCGATCCCTATCGTTACGCGCTGCAACAGGCGGTCGTCGAGCCGCCTGGGCAGGTCTGGAATTACAATTCCGGATCGACCGAGGTGATCGGCGCGGTGCTGAAGAAGGCGACCGGCACGCCGGCGGACGACTTTGCGCGCGCCGTCCTGTTCGCGCCGCTCGGGATCACCGATGTCGAGTGGTATCGGAACGCGAAGGGCGATCCGATCGCCGCGGGCGCTCTGCGCCTTAGGCCGCGTGATCTCGCCAAGATCGGCCAGCTCGTGCTGCGGCACGGCGCCTGGAACGGCACGCAGGTCGTGCCGGCCTCGTGGATCGAGGCGGCGACAACGCCGCAGGTCAACGTGTCGGGCTTCGCCTCGCTCTTCTACGGCTACTTCTTCTGGCTCGGCCGATCGCTTGTCGACAGGCGCGAGGTTCAATGGGCGGCGGCGGTGGGCCTCGGCGGGCAACGCATCTTCATCGTGCCGGCGCTCGATCTCGTGGTCGTGATCAATGCCGGCCTTTACAAGAGCGCACTGCAAACCACGGTGCCGGCCGACATCCTCAATCGGTACGTGCTGAAAGCCGTGGATTAGCCATGCCGGCGATGGCGCGGCGGCCGACGGGCGCCTGGATCGAGCGATAGAGATGGCCGCACGACACGCGCTCGACCTCTGGATGCCGCGCCGGAGCCGCGGCGAAGGCGTCGGCGCCGCCGAGACCGACCGCATCCATAGGCGCGATGCCCGTCTGAAAAGGCGGGTGGTGCATGAGGATCATCCTCGGCCGCGCCGGCGCCGGCCAGTGGGCAAGCGGCGAGCGACGTCACCGAGCCGAAGCGGACTCGCCGGTCCCTCCCGCTGCCGATCCATGATTTCAGGGATCAGGCGCGGGCCGACGGCGGCCGCTTCCGGGCATACGCGCGAGCGGAAAGAAAGATCAACCCGACCGCGCAGATATAGGCGAAGGCATCGCCGATCCGGCTGTAGATCGTGACCGCGCCGTGGGTCGGAATTGCGGCCAGCATGACCCCGCCGCCATCGCCGTAATTTTGTTGGCCAAGCACGCGCCCCTGATAGTCCGTGATCAAGGAAGAGCCGAGGCCGGTAGCCCTCACCATGGAATATCCGTTCTCGATGGAGCGGAATACGGCGGTCACGTCGTCTTGCTGCTCGAACGGATGCACGGAGTTATAGGGAGCCATCATGACATCGACGCCGTTTTGGCCGGCCTGCCGGATGAGCGCCGGAAAGTGAAAATCATTGCAAATCGCGGTGGCCACGCGGCCATTGGGCGTGTCGGCGAAGGGAAGCCGCCCGGACCCGTAGGGAGTGACGTATGATTCCCCGGGGATCACCGGATAACTCTTTTCATAGGTCCACACGATCCTGCCCGCGTTGTCGATCAAGATCGATTGGTTGAGGAAATAGGGCATCGATTGGGTTCGCGTGAAAACGCCCAGAGAAACTTGCATAAAAGCGTCGTGGGTCTTCGCCAAAGCGGACGCGCGGTCGAGCACCTGTTGCCTGTCTTCCTCCAGGACAAAAGCCGCGGTCTCCTGCCAGCCGACGATCTTGGCGCCGGCGCGCAGCGCCGATTCGCTGCGCTCCAGCATCAGATCGGAGGTTGCCCGGAATCGCGGGCGAGCGGCGGCTCTTTCACTCTCGGTCGATCGGTTGAACCTCACCCAATCGAATGGCGGGCTGATCGCCGTGTCGTGCGCTCCGCGATCGATTGTGACGGTTGCCGCCATGACGGTCGGCGAGGAAGGCGCGGCAAAATTGATCCTGAGGCTGCCGAACAGAAGGACCGCGATCACCACGGCGACGAAGGAAAGCACCTCGAAGCGCGCGGGGCGCCAGTCGAAGCCGCGATCCCACAGCGCGTTGACCGTGGAGGCGCACCATCCGATGAGGAAGGCGATGCCCCACATGCCGGTGATCGAAAGGATCTGCATCAAGGAGAGGCTGTCGTATTGGGAATAGACGATCGATCCCGTCGAGTTTGTCGCGGCAATCAGCGTCATCAACCAGTCGATCGTCGTGAAAGCCAGCGGGAAAACGAAGACGCGCGTTTTCTCGCCAAGGCGCGATCCGATCAGCCGGTCGGCCGCGTAGGGCAGCGTCGATGCCGCTCCGCGGAACAGCGCAAATATGCTCAGACCGATCACAACCATGTATGCGTTGCTCAGGTCGCCGCCGCGCATGGCAATCGCGTTGCCGACGGCGTGGGCGAAAAAGATCATCACCATCGCCACCCACGTCCGCCGCGCGGTGCGGGCGAACCGCAGCAGGAACATCGGCGCGAGCCAGGCCGCCAGGGGAAGCATCGTCTGCACGATGGTGAACGGCAGCAGGGAAAACCCGAGGAGAAGCCAAAGCCAGGTCAGTCGGCGGGTTCGCCCCCTTGATGATGGCCCTGGAGCATCCCCTGCTTCGGTCCGGGACATGATAAAGCCTTTGGCTTGATCGCTTCCGACGCGCGTCGTGGAGCCCATATGCGACTTGAACGATCTGGTTTTTCGATGGACCGTCGAAACGCCGGTGAAGGCCATGACATGGATCAATCGGCTGGAAGACAGCCGTCATGTCGGCAAGCGGCACGTCTCAAACCATGCCGAGATCGGCAAGGGATGGCCGCCTCTGGCGCGGCAGCGGGCACGCTGCCGCTGCCGGTATGGCCACGCGCCGCGGATCAGCTATCGATCAGCGCGCCGTCTTCGAAGAAGGGATAAGGCCCGGCGAAATCGCCCACCACCGCGGTGTGCGTGACGACGCCCGTCGCCGGCCGCCAGAGATGAAGCTGGTAGCCCGGCGGCTCCATCATGAAGGCGGCGGGTCCGCGGGGCCTGAGATCGAGCGCCACCTGATGCGCCGTGCTCGGCGCGGTGCTGGCGATGGCGCGGCGGCCGATGGGCGCCTGGATCGAGCGGTGGAGATGGCCGCAGAGCACGCGCTCGACCCGCGGGTGCCGGGCCAGAACCGCGGCGAAGGCGTCGGCGCCGTCGAGGCCGATCGCATCCATATGCGCGATGCCCGTCTGAAAGGGCGGGTGGTGCATGAGGATCATCGTCGGCCGTTCCGGCGCCGATGCCAGCGTCCGGTCGAGCCAGGCGAGACGCTCGGCGCAGAGCCGGCCGCCGGACTCGCCGGGGATCACCGTGTCGAGGGCGACGAGGCGGAGCGGATGGTCCTCCACCGTGTAATTGAGAAATCCCTGCGCCGGGAAATAGCCGTCGCCGCGGAAGGTCCGGCGCATCGCCTCGCGCTCGTCGTGATTGCCGGGAATGAGATAGACCGGCATTGCCAGCGGCGCCAGCAGCTCGCGGAGCAGCGCGTATTCCTCCTCCCGCCCGAAATCGGTGAGATCGCCGGTGGCGACGACCAGATCCGGCCTGGGATCGAGCGCCTTGAGCGCCGCCACCGCGGCGGCGAGGCAGGCGGCGGTATCGACCACGCGATAGGCGATCCTGCCGCGCGCCTTGATATGGAAATCGGTGATCTGCGCGATGAGCATGAGGCCTCACAGCGAGAGCAACGCGCCCTCGGCGATCCTGAGATGCACGGTATCGCCGGGCGCGAACACGTGCCGGCCGCTGGTCTCGACGATGATCGGCTCCGCGCCGAAGCCGTCGACCGAGAGCCGCGTCCGGTCCCCCAGGAAGATCGCCGCCGCCACCGAGCCCGTCAATTGCGCCTCCGCCGCCGCCACGATCGCCGCGTCCTCGGGGCGGAACAGCACCTCGCGCACCGGCGCCTTGCCGTTCCACGGCAGCCGGCCGGCGGCGCAGACGAAGGCGCCGTCGCGCACCTCGCCGGCGAGCCGGTTCATCACGCCGATGAAGTCGGCGACGAAGCGGTCGGCCGGCGCGCGGTAGATCTCTCGCGGCGTGCCGATCTGCGCGACGCGCCCTTGGCTCATGACCACGATGCGGTCGCCGAGCGCCATTGCCTCGGCCTGGTCGTGGGTGACGTAGACGGCGGTGATGCCGAGCCGCCGCAGCAACGCATTGATCTCGAGGCGAAGCTGGTCGCGCAGCTTGGCGTCGAGCGCCGTCAAGGGCTCGTCGAGCAGCAAGGCCCGCGGCCGCACCGCCAGCGCGCGGGCAAGCGCCACGCGCTGCCTCTGTCCGCCCGAGAGCTGGTCGATGCGCCGGGCCGCAAGCGGCGCGATCTGCATCATCGCCAGCATCTCCTCGACCCGCGCCGCGCGCTCCGCCGCCGGCAGCCCGCGCACCTTGAGGCCGTAGCCGACATTGCCGCGGACGTCGAGGTTGGGAAAGAGCGCGTAGCTCTGGAACACCATGCCGACGTTGCGCCGCTCGATCGGAAGCGCCGTGACGTCGGCTTCGCCGAACAGCACGCGCCCGCCGGGATCGGGGCTTTCGAGCCCGGCGATGAGGCGCAAGGTCGTGGTCTTGCCGCAGCCCGAGGGTCCGAGCAGCACCACCGTCTCGCCCGCGGCGATCGCAAGCTCGAGCGGCTCCAGCGCCCGGGTGCCGTCGGCGAAGGTCTTGGCGCAACGCTCGAGCCGGATGGATGCGGCCTCGGACGCGTTCATCGCCGCTCCCCGGCGAAGCGCTGCAACAGCAGCAGCAGCGGCACGATCATCAGGAAGAACACGATGGTATAGGCGCTGCCGATCTCGAGCCGCATCGAGGCGTAGCTGTCGGCGAGCCCGATGGGCAGCGTCTTGGTCAGCGGCGTGTGCAGCATCCAGGTGATGTTGAATTCGCCGATCGACAAGGTCACCACCATGAGCGCGCCCGCCAGGATACCGGACCGGCAATTCGGCAGCACGACGCCGAAGAAGCGCTGCGCGAAGCTCGCCCCGAGACTCGCCGCGCCCTCCTCGAGCGTCTTGAGATCGATCGAGGATAGCACGGCCAGCACCGAGCGGACCATGAACGGCAGGGTGAACAGCACGTGGCCCACCAGGATGAAGACCCAGCTCGTGCGGAAGCCGCGGAAGCCGCCATAGAGCAGGATGAGCGCCAGCGCCGTGGCAAGCCCGGGCACCGCGACCGGCAGCACCAGCAACTCTTCGGCGAGCCGGGTCCAGCGCGTCTGGCGCTTGGCCAGCACATAGGCGGCGGGCACGCCCAGCAGCAGCGTCGCGCCGAGGCAGGCGAGCGCCACCAGCAGCGAGAGAGAGATGGTGTCGCTGTAGAGGCTCCAGACCGCGCCGATCCAGCGCAGCGTGAGCCCGCTCTTCACGCCCTGGAGGAAGTTGACGGTGAGGCCGGCGGACACCGACAGGATCACCGGCACGATGAGGAAGGCGCAGACCAGCGCGCAGAAGGCGAGCTGCGCGTAGAAGCCGCCGGCGCGCCTCATGCCGCCGCCGCCACGCCGGCGCCCGCGACGCTGCGCGCCAGCGCCAGCACCAGCCAGGTGACGAGGCCCAGCACCAGACTCAGGCTCGCGGCCATGGCGAGATTGGCGTTGAGCGTGAACTCGGTATAGATGGTCATCGCCAGCACGTCGATGTTGGTGGCGAGCTTGAAAGCGGTGCCGAAGGCGCCCATCGCGGTGGCGAAGCAGATGGCGCCCGAGGAGACGAGCGCCGGAGCAAGGCCGGGAACGATCACGTCGCGCATCACGCGCCAGTGCCCGGCGCCGAGCGAGCGCGCCGCCTCCTCGAGGGCGGGATCGAGCTTCTCCGCCGCCGCCATCACGGTGAGGATGACGCGCGGGATCGAGAAGTAGAGATAGCCCAGGAACAGGCCCGCCATCGAATAGGCGAAGACCGGCCGGCTGCCGCTCAAGCGGAAGACGATCTCGCCGATAAGGCCCTGGCGGCCTGCCAGCATGATCACCATGAAGCCGACGACGACGCCGGGAAAAGCCAGCGGCAGGGTCAGCATCGCCACCAGCAGGCCGCGCGCGGGAAAGCGGTTGCGCGCCAGGAAAAGGCCGGCGACGCCGGCAATGATGAGCGTCGCGCCGGTGACGGCGGCGGCGAGCAGGATGGTGGCGATGAGGCTCTGGAGATAGCGCGGATTGGCGATCACCGCGCCATAGGCGGCAAGGCCGAGCGGGCCGCCGCCGGCGATCGCCGCCAGCCGCGCCATCGGCAGCAGCCAGAACGCGGCGAAGACCGCCGCCGCCGGCGCGATCAGCAACAGCAGCCGCGGAGTCTCGGCGCGCCGCACCCGCTCAGCGCACCTCGGCGAGATAGCGCTCGGTGAAGGCTTTCTGCGCCGCCGCCATCTTGGCGAAATCGACGCTTTTCACCCGCGCGTACTCGCTGTCCGGCAGGAACTTGGCCTTGACGTCGGCCGACATCGCGCCGGCGCGCACCGGGCGCAGATAGGCATTGGCCCAAATCGCCTGGCCTTCGTCCGACAGCACGAAGTCGAGCACCTTCCTGGCGTTTTCCGCGTGCGGCGCGTCCTTGACCAGGCTCATCACGTAAGGCACCGCCACCGTGCCTTCGGCCGGAATGACGAAGTCGACGTTCGCCTTGTCCTTGTATTTCGCGCGATAGGCGTTGAAATCATAGTCGAGCAGGATCGGGATCTCGCCCGACAGCACGCGGGCATAAGAGGTCTGCTTCGGCACGATCGGCTCGTTCTTCAGCAGCGCCTTGAAATAGGCGATGGCCGGAGTGAAGTCGTCGAGGCTGCCGCCCAGCGCCTGATTGATCGCGACGGCGCCGACATAGCCCACGAAGGCGCTGCTGGGGTCGAGATAGCCCACCATGCCTTTGTAGTCGGGCTTGGCGAGATCGGCCCAGGAGCGCGGCACCGGTCTTTCGCCCAGCGCATCCTTGTTGACGAACAAGCCGAGCGTTCCTGAATGGATGGCGAACCAGGCGCCATTGGCATCCTTGAGCCCGGCCGGGATGTCGTCCCAATGCTGCGGCTTGTAATCGGCGACCACTCCCACCGCCTGCGCCTCGATGCCGAAGGACACGCCGTAATAGACGACATCGGCAACCGGGTTGCCCTTTTCGGCAATGAGTTGCGAGAGCGCCTGGCCCGAATTCTTGTTGTCCTGCGGTATGGCGATGCCGAGCCTTGCCGCGATCGCCTTGAGCTCGCTCGCCCAATCCGCCCATTCCGGCGGACAATTGTAACAGATCGCCGTTTGCTGCGCCGAGGCCGGCCGGCCGAGGCAGAGCGCCAACGCCACAAGCGCCAGACCGAGCAACCGCGTCATGTTCCCCCTCGCCCTCGCCGCTGCGCCGCACCCTACCGGCACAGTATGACAGATCGATGATATTTCAACGCCTTCCAGCGCCCCCGCGGCGGCTATGGCGTTCGCCGGACCCCGGGCCTAAGGTGCGCCGCCTTCGGCCCGGCGGCGCCTGCGCCGCGGGCGCGGATGACGGAGCCATGGCGCAGACGACGGTCAACGGCACGCCTTCAGCGGCGGAGAAGATACGCCAAAACCTCGTCGTCGGCGCGCTCGGCGTCGTCTATGGCGATATCGGCACCTCGCCGCTTTACACCGTCAAGCAATGCTTCGAGGATGTCCGGGCCGTGTCGGAGGGCTCGATCTTCGGCATCCTGTCGCTGATCGCCTGGGCGCTCTTCGTCGTCGTCACGCTCAAATACGTCATCGTCATCATGCGCGCCGACAACCGGGGCGAAGGCGGCATTCTCGCGCTTACGGCGCTGGCGCTGCGCGCCACGGGGCACGGCTCCGGCGGCTATGGCTGGATCCTGGCCGCCGGGATGATCGGTGCCGCGCTGTTCTACGGCGACGGCGTCATCACCCCGGCGATCTCGGTGCTGTCCGCGGTCGAGGGCCTCAAGGTGGCGACGCCGCTCTTCGAGTCCTACGTCTTGCCGATCACCATCGTGCTGCTCGGCGCGCTCTTCATCATGCAGCGCAGCGGCACCGCGCGGGTCGGCGACTTCTTCGGTCCGATCATGGCGTTGTGGTTCCTCGTCATCGCCATTCTCGGTCTGGTCGAGATCGTCCGTCAGCCGGTCATCCTGGCCGCCCTCAACCCCTTCTACGGATTGCGTTTTCTCCTCGCCGACCCGGGCCGGGGCTTCATCCTGCTGGGCTCCGTGGTGCTGGCGGTGACGGGGGCGGAGGCGCTCTACGCCGATATGGGGCATTTCGGCGCGACCCCCATCCGGCGGGCCTGGCTCTATTTCGTCTTTCCGGCGCTGCTGTGCAATTATTTCGGACAAGGCGCGCTGCTGCTGGGCGCTCATGACGTCCAGGCGGTCCAGCGCGTGCTCGAAAATCCCTTTTACCACCTGGCGCCGGAGTGGGCGCTCTACCCGCTGGTGCTGCTCGCCTCCTCCGCCACCGTGATCGCCTCGCAGGCGGTCATCTCCGGCGCCTTCTCCATGACCCGCCAGGCGGTGCAGCTCGGCTACCTGCCGCGGCTTGAGGTGCGCCATACCTCGGAGCAGGAGATCGGCCAGATCTACGTGCCCAGGGTCAATCTCCTCCTGCTCGTCGCCGTCGTGGGCCTGGTGCTGGGCTTCCGCTCCTCCGACAATCTCGGCGCCGCCTACGGCATCGCGGTCACCGGCACGATGAGCATCACCACCGTGCTGGCGCTGGTCTATATGTACGGCGTGCGCCGCTGGAACGCCGGGGTCGCGGCGCTGTTGTTCGGCTTCTTCCTCGCCGTCGACCTCGCCTTCTTCGCCGCCAACATGCTGAAGATCGAGGAAGGCGGCTGGTTCCCGCTGGTCGTCGCCTTGGCGGTCTACATCGTCATGAGCACCTGGCGCTCGGGCCGGCAAGTGCTGGTGCGCGAGCGCGAGCGCGACGCCTTGCCGCTCGAGACCTTCCTCGCCACGCTGCATCCCGGCCGCCCGCTGCGCGTTCCGGGAACCGCCGTGTTCATGACCGGCAACATCACCATCGTGCCCAACGCGCTCCTCCACAACCTCAAGCACAACAAGGTCCTGCACGAGCGGGTGGTGCTCATGACGGTGCACACCGAGGACATCCCCTATGTGAGCGACGAGCAGCGGCTCGAGATCCGCCATCACGACCAGAACATCCACACCATCACGCTGCGCTACGGCTTCATGGACCAGCCCAACATTCCGCGCGCCCTTGCCCAATGCCGGGCCATGCAGTTCCATTTCAACCTGCTCGAGACCTCCTTCTTCGTCGGGCGCGAGAAGATCGTGAGCGGCAAGCGCAGCCAGCTCTGGCTCTGGCGCTGGCGCAAGCGGCTGTTCATCTTCATGTCCAACACGATGCTCGACGCCACCGAGTTCTTCCGCATCCCCACCAACCGGGTCATCGAGCTCGGCGGCCAAATCGAGATCTGACGCGGCATGCGCCGGCCGGGGCCGCGGGCCGGATCAATCCGCCCTGCCGCCCCGCGCGGGCGTGGTCCTGAGCGGCAGCTCGCGCAGAAACGCCGAGACGACCACGCCCAGCGCCGTGATCCCAGCCGCGATGGCGAAGGCGAGGTGGAAGGCGCGCACCAGCGCCGGGATCAGCAGCGCGCGTTGCGACGGCAGAAGTTGCGCCGCCGCGTCCGGTCCGCTCCGCAGCAGCTCGATGCCGAGCCCGCCGCCGCCGGCGGCAAGGCCGCGGGCGAGCGCGGCGAGAAAGACCGACCACAGGATCGCCGCTCCGAAGGAGCCGCCGAGCGAGCGGAAGAACGCGACCGCCGCGGTGGCGACGCCGATGTCGCGCGGCTCGCTGGCATTCTGCACCGCCACCAGCATCACCGGCATCGACATGCCGACGCCGATCCCGAGCGCGCCCATATAGGCCATTGCCAGCGAGGGGGCGGTCGCTTCGCTCATCGTCGCCAGCAGCGCGAAGGCGAGCGCGGCGGCGGACAGCCCGATCAGCGGGAAGATTTTGTAGCGCCCGGTTCGCCGCATCATCTGGCCCGAGGTGAAGGCGCCGGCCACCGAGCCGGCCATGAGCGGGATCAGCAGCACGCCGGAATGCCCGGCGCCGACGCCGGTGACGAGCTGGAGGAACACCGGCAGCAGGACGATGCCGCCGAACATCGCCATGGCCACCACGAAGCTCGCCAGCGTCGCCGTGCGCACCACCGAATTGGCGAAGAGCCGCGGCGGCAGCACGGGCTCCGGCGCGCGCAGCTCCTGAAGGATGACGGCGATGACCAGCGGCGGCGCCATCGCCATGAGCATCACCAGAAGCGGCGAGGTCCAGCCGTAGCTCGTCCCGCCCCAGGTGAAGATCAGCAGCAGGTCGGCCACTGCCAGCACGAGCAGCGCCGCGCCGAGATAGTCGATCCGGCGCTGCGCGCGGCGCGTCGCGAGCGCGGCAAGCGCGCGCCGGCACAGCACGAAAGCGGCGATGCCGACGGGAAGGTTGATCCAGAACGCCCAGCGCCAGCTCAGATAGTCGACGAAGACGCCGCCGAGCACCGGTCCGCCGACGCTGGCGCTGGCCCAGACGCCGCTCAGATAGGCCTGATAGCGCCCACGCTCGCGCGGCGCGATGACGTCGGCGATGATCGCCTGGGCCATGCTGATGAGTCCGCCGCCGCCAAGCCCTTGCAGGCCGCGCGCGGCGATAAGCTCGGGCATGGTCTGCGCCAGCCCGCACAGCGCCGAGGCGAGCACGAACAGCGCGATGGCGATCTCCAGCATCAGCCGCCGGCCATAGAGATCGCTGAGCTTGCCGTAGACCGGGGTCGAGGCGGTGGCGGTCAGGAGATAGCCGGCGACGATCCAGGAGAGATGCTCGAACCCGCCGAGCTCGCCGGCGATCGCCGGCAGAGCCGTGGCGATGATGCTCTGGTCGAGCGCCGCCAGCATCATCCCGAGCAGGATGCCGCTCAGGATGCCCAGAATTTCCCGATGGCTGAAGGACCGGGCCTCGACGGCTCCGGGCTCGATCACGATGGCTGCTCCTCGCCGCGCCTGGTTCCTTGCTAACCCAAAGCGGCCGGCGCGTCCAACCGGGCCGGCTCGCTCTCGCCGGCTCCGCCATGACGACGGGAAAGGCGCCCCCCGGCGCCCGAAAACCGCCCGGCACGCCATCTTGTGCAGAGGCGGTCCGGCGGGCTAAGCCAGCGCCATGGAAGCCGCGGACAGCCCCAGCGACAGCAGCAAGCTCCATGTCAGCACCTTGCTCATCGCCTCGGAGCGGGCGCTGACCAACGCGCTCGACGAGCTGGGCTTTGCCGATGACGACGACCGCGTCATCCAGCATGAGGGGCGGCTTGCCTTTCTCACCTGCAGCCATGACCCCGATTGCGACGATCTCTTCGCGCTCATCTCCGAGCTGGCGGCGCGCGGCGAGACCTGGGAATTGCAGTTCCGCGTCGACACCGGCGAGGGCCGCGCCGTCTTTCAGCGCCTGGCGCGCCACCAGCCGGTCGAGGCGGTCGATGCCGAGCTGCCGCCGGAGATGGAGGAGGCGGAGAAGGAGCTGCCGGTCCACGATCTCGACGAGGAGCGCGGCCGCGCCAGCCTGAAGAAGGCGCTGAACCGGGTCGATCCCGCCAGCGTCTTTGCCACCATCCGCTCCGGCCCCGGCGACCGCGCCACCGCCGTCATCTTGCGCCGCAGCCCCCGCCGGGCGCTGGCCATGGCGGCGGCGGTCGACGAGGCAAGCCTGCGCGCGGTGCTGCGCGAGATCCTTCCCAGCGTCATGTTCTCGGTGGCGATGAAGCCGCCGAGCTGACCCCCGCGATCGACGCCAGGCGCACGCGGTCGGCCGGCGCGAAGGAGGAGGATGACGCGCAAGAACAATTTCGACGCGTTGCGCCTCCTCGCCGCGAGCGCGGTGATCTTCTCGCATGCCTTTCTCATCGCCGAAGGGACGGAGCGGCACGAGCCGCTGATGCTGCTCACCGGCGGGCAGAGCAAGCTGGGGCTGGTCGGCGTCTTCATCTTCTTCGCGATCAGCGGCTTTCTCGTCACCGAGAGCTTCGAGACGACGGGAGCGCCGCTGCGCTATCTCGCCAAGCGCGCCCTGCGCATCTTTCCCGGCCTCTTCGCCGCCCTGCTCGTTTCCGCCTTCCTCATCGGTGCGATCGTCACCCGGCTGCCGCTGGCGGACTATCTCAGCGACGACAGGGTCTACAGCTACGTCGTCGGCAACGCCTTGCTGAACCTCAGCACGCACGAGCTTCCCGGCGTGCTCTTCGTCGACAATCCGGTCGGCCTCGAGATCAACGGCTCGCTCTGGACCTTGCGCTACGAGTTCATGATGTATCTGATGGTGATGGCGCTGGGCGTCGCGCGGCTGCTGGACTGGCGCGCGCTGCTGCTGGTGCTGGCGCTGGGGCTTGCCTGGCCGCATTTCCCCGCGCTCGATTTCCTCGACGCCTTCGGCTGGCTGCTGCCCTTCTTCGCCATGGGCATGCTGCTCTACAAGCTGCGCGACCGCGGCGTCTTCGACGGCCGCCTCGCGCTCCTGGCCGCGGCGGGGCTGGTGCTGAGCGTGGCGCTGCGCCAGTTCAACGAGCTTTTCGCGGTCTTCGGCGGCTATCTCGCTCTCTATGGCGCGCTCGACCGCCGCCTGCCGGTCCTGCCGGCGACGCGCTTCGGCGATCTTTCCTATGGCCTCTACATCTATGGCTGGCCGGTCGAGGTGACGGTGATGTATGCGAGCGGCGGCCGGGCAAGCTGGTGGCAGCTCTTCCTGACGGCGCTGCCGCTGGCCGCGGCCGCGGCGTTTCTCTCCTGGCGCTTCGTCGAGGAGCCGGCGCTCCGCCTGAAGCCGCCCCCGGCCAGGCCGCGCCGCGCCGCGGCGGCGGGGGTCAGCGCGACAGCGTCGCCAGCGCCTGCCCTTCCGCGACCTGGTCGCCCTCCTTGACCAGGACGGCGCTGACGGTGCCCGCCGCCGGCGCCAGCACCGGCAGCTCCATCTTCATCGACTCGAGAAGGACGACCTCGTCGCCTTCCGCGACTTGCGTCCCGACCGCCGCCACGATGCGGGCGACGACGCCGACAACCTCCGACCGCACCGGCACGTCCGCCACTCTTTTCCCTTTCAGCGCCCCCCTTGCACCCTATCCGCGGCTCCCGGCGCAAGGCAAGCCTGATGCCGGCGAGGAGAACCGATGACCGCCGGCCAAGGCAGCCTTCCCCGCCCGTCCCCATGACGAAGATCGCAAAGGGGGGTGTGACGTAGATCACAGGGGGGAGGGCCTGAAACTGACTAGAAAGAGGTACGGAAGGCCTTCACACGCTTTCCGTTCCCAACCTGGCCCCGCCGTCCCCGGCGGCGGGGCTCCTTTATTTTGCGGCGCAAAAAGGGGCGCGCTTGGCAGCGCGGCGGCGATAGGCTATGGCGCGGCAATGGCTACCGAGATTCCGTTCCGGCGGGAGATCGCCTTCGACTATGGCATCGCCGAGCCCGTAACGCCGCTCATTCGCCGTGTGGTAGCGCGAAACCCAAGTCCCTTTACCTTCAAGGGAACCGGCACCTATCTCGTCGGCCACGGCCAGGTCGCAATCATCGATCCCGGACCCGACCTCACCCAGCATGTCGATGCCCTGCTGGCGACCCTACGCGGCGAGACCGTCACCCATATCCTTATCACCCATACCCATCTCGACCATTCGCCGGCGGCGGCGGCGATAAAGCGGGCGACCGGGGCCAGGACCTACGGCTTCGGGCGGCACGGCTCGGGCCGCGCCGAGGACCGCAGCGGCGTCGGCGGCGTCACCGAGGAGGGCGGCGACCATGCCTTCGTCCCGGATGTGACGATGCGCGAGGGCGACGCGGTCGAAGGCCCCGGCTGGCGGCTCGGCGCCGTGCACACTCCGGGCCACACGTCCAATCATCTCTGCTTCGCGCTTGCCGAGGAGCGCGCGCTGTTCTCGGGCGATCACGTCATGGGCTGGTCGACGAGCGTCATCGCCCCGCCCGATGGCGATATGGCGGCCTATATGCGCTCGCTCGCCAAGCTGATGACGCGCGACGACGCCGTCTATTGGCCGACCCACGGCCCGCCGATCCCCGATCCCAAGCCTTTCGTCCAGGCCTTCATCGCGCACCGGCAGGAGCGCGCGGCCACCATCCTGCAACGCCTGGCGCAAGGCGACGAGACCATCCCCGCCTTCGTCGATCGGATTTATCTCGGTCTCGATCCGCGCCTCAAGGGCGCGGCGGCGCGCTCCGTGCTGGCCCATCTCGTCGAGCTGGTCGAGCGCGGCAAGGTCGCGACCGACGGCGCCCCGACGCTGGACGCCCGCTATCGCCTGAAGCGCTGATCTCGTCTCCGCCGATCGATTCGGCCGGCGAGCGCCGTCCTCGACTCGCCGGGAGATATTGCCGGCGGAGTCGCTGCGCCCGCTTTTGCGGCGCTGTTTCGGACGCGAAACGGCGCGATTTGGCGGCTTTTCGGGCATTGCAACCCTGCGATGACCGTCCGTCCCTCCATTGACTCGCCGGCGACAAAAAACTGTCACCGAACCGTGATAGCAAGCGTGCGGGCCAACCTTTTCGAGGAGCGCATGCAGCTTCTTGCCCCGGACCGCCGCCTGCGCATGGCGGTGAAGCATGGCTGGACCCGGCTCATCAGCGCGGCGCGGCCGCGCTATCGCCTCGCCCTCCGCCGGCGCGGCCGGCGCCCGATCGTCGCCGCGCCTTTGCCCGAGACGCCGGTCGCCATCGATCCGGTGGCGCTCACCGTGCTGGCGGTGAACCGGCTGGGACCGGCGACCTTGCGCACCGTCGCCAATGGCCGGCCGCTGACGGTGACCGTGCCCGATGCGCGCATTGGCGAGATCTTCCGCGCGGCGCTGGCGGAGATGCAGAAGACGCGGTCGACCGACCGGCTGATCGACATCGTCATCGCCGGCGATCCTGCCCATGCCGGACGCGCTGCCAGCGGTGCTTAACCCGGCACAGCGATGGCGCCGCCCCGCCCCGGCCGGCGACCGCGAGCTCTTCTTCCGCCACTGGCTGCGCAACCCGCTCGGCATCGGCGCGGCGCTGCCGAGCGGCGCGAAGGTGGCGCGCGCCATGGCGCGCGAGCTGAGGCTCGATGACGCCGGCGCGGTGCTCGAGCTCGGCGGCGGCACCGGCGGCCTCACGCGCGGCCTCATCGCCGCCGGTTGTCCGGTGAGCCGGCTCGTCGTCATCGAGCGCGAGCCGGGCCTCGCGCGTTTTCTCGAGCGCCGCTTTCCCGGCCTCAGCGTCGTCTGCGGCGATGCCTGCGATGCCGAGGCGCTGCTTGCCGGTGCCGGCATCGACCGGCTGGCCACGGTGGTGTCGAGCCTGCCGATCAAATGGTTTCCGCGCGCGGCGCAACGCGCCGTGCTCGACGCCTGCTTCGCGCGCCTCGGTCCCGACGGCGCCTTCGTGCAGCTCACCAACGCGCTGGCCTCGCCGATCCCCGCCGCCGAGCTTGGACTCGCCGGCGAGGAGGTGATGCGCATCTGGGCGCATTTCCTGCCGGTGCAGATCTGGCGCTATCGCCGGCCGGACCGTGGAGCGGCGGCCGAGCGATGCTGACGCTGCCGCAGCATTTCCGCACCATCTGGATCTCCGACGTCCATCTCGGCACGCGCGGCTGCAAGGCGGAGTTCCTGCTCGATTTCCTGCGCCACACCGAGTCCGAATACCTCTATCTCGTCGGCGACATCGTCGACGGCTGGCGCCTCAGGCGCTCCTGGTATTGGGCGCAAGCCCACAATGACGTCATCCAGAAGGTGCTGCGCAAGGCGCGCAAGGGCACCAAGGTCGTATACATCCCGGGCAATCACGACGAATGGCTGCGCGACTACACCGAGCTGCAGCTCGGCGGCGTCTGGCTGCGCGACGAGGTCGTGCACGTCACCGCCGACGGACGCAAGCTGCTGGTGCTGCACGGCGACGCCTTCGACGGCGTGGTGCGCTACGCGCGCTGGCTGGCGCTGCTGGGCGACTGGGCCTATACCGCGGTGCTGCAGCTCAACCATTATTTCAATCTCATCCGCCGGCGCTTCGGCTATCCCTATTGGTCGCTCTCCGCCTATCTCAAGGGCCGGGTCAAGAACGCCGTCGAGTTCGTCAGCAACTTCGCCGACGCGATCGTCGACGAGGCGAGGAAGCGCGGCGTCGACGGCATCGTCTGCGGCCATATCCATCAGGCGGACATGCGCAGCGTCGCCGGCGTCCTCTATTGCAACGACGGCGATTGGGTCGAGAGCTGCACCGCGCTGGTCGAGCACGTCGACGGCAGGCTGGAGATTCTGCGCTGGGCCGAGCTGCGGGCGCTCGATCCGCTCGCCCGGCGCGCTCCGAAGCAGCGCGAGCTGGTGACGGTGGGCGCCGACCAATCGTGAGGATCGCGCTCGTCAGCGACGCCTGGGCCCCGCAAATCAACGGCGTCGTCCGCACGCTCACCATGCTGATCCGCGAGCTGGGCGCGCGCGGCCATGAGGTGACGCGCATCACGCCCGAGCTTTTCCGCACCTTGCCGTGCCCGACCTATCCCGAGATTCGCCTGGCGCTGCGTCCGGGCCGCCGCGTCGCCGAGCTGATGGCGGCGGCGCGGCCCGACGCCATCCACATCACCACCGAGGGGCCGCTCGGCATCGCCGCGCGGCGCTATTGCCTGGCGCATGGCTACGGCTTCACCACGGCCTTTCACACGCGCTTTCCCGAATACGTGGCGGCGCGCTTCTCGGTGCCGGCCTCCTGGAGCTATGCGCTGATGCGGCGCTTCCACGCGCCGTCGAAGGGCGTGATGGTGGCGACCGACACCGTGCGCAACGAGCTGGCGGCGCGCGGCTTCTGCAATTTGCGGCGCTGGAGCCGCGGCGTCGACGCCGAAGCCTATGATCCCGCGCTGCGCGAGGAGCTTCCCGGCATCAAGCGGCCGATCTTTCTCGGCGTCGGCCGGGTCGCGGTGGAGAAGAATTTCGCCGCCTTCCTCGCCCTCGACCTGCCGGGCTCGAAGGTGGTCATCGGCGACGGGCCGATGATCGACGAGCTGAAGCGCCGGCATCCCGAGGCGCATTTCTTCGGCAAGCGCGAGGGGCGCGAGCTGGCGCGCCTTTATGCCTCGGCGGACGTCTTCGTCTTCCCGAGCCGCACCGACACCTTCGGCCTGGTATTGCTGGAAGCGCTCGCCTCGGGCCTGCCCGTGGCGGCCTATCCCGTGCCGGGACCGCTCGACGTCATCGCCAGCAGCGGCGCCGGCGTGCTCGACGAGGATCTCGGCCGCGCGGCGCTGGCCGCCCTCGACATTCCGCGCGAGCGCTGCCGCGCGCATGCGCTGCGCTACACCTGGACCGCGTCCGCCGACCAGTTCGTCGAAAATCTCTGGCTGCTCGACGCCCCGCTCAAGGCGGCGTAGCCGGCCTGCGACAGAGCGTGTGAAAAAAGCCGGGATAGAGAACAGTGCGTCCTTCGACAAGCTCAGGACGAGGAAACTTTCTTTGTGCCATAAAGAATTTATCCTTATCCTGAGCTTGTCGAAGGACGCACTTCAGGTTTGCAGCGGCCTGTTCGACTGCAATACCTTCACGCGCTGAAACCAAGCACCCAGAGCAAGCGACGTGCCCTGTCTTTAGAGCTTGCGCCAGCCCGGCGTGCCGGGCTCGGCGTTGTGGAAGGTGATCGGTCCCATGCCGCAGATGGCGATGACCGCCGGCTCCTTGCCGTCCTTCTTGACGCCGTCGTAATGCGGCGTGCGGGCGACGCGCCGCACGAAGGTCCCCGCCGGCGCCGGAACCGTGCCGTCGGGATCGAATTTGTCGCCGCTCGTCACCCACCAGGTGCCGGAGATGACGACGCAATAGCGATCCTCTTCGTACCAATGCGGCGCGCTCATATAGCCCGGATGCCATTTGACCAGGTAGTAATAAAGGCCGGGCTCCGAGGGCTTGCTCCAGAGCGGCGCGCTTTCCACGCTGTTGTCGGGAAAATCCGGCGGCTTCGCCCAGGCAAGCTCGCTCGGCGCCTTGACGATGGTCATGGCGGGATCGGGCGCCGCGGCGGCTCGGCCGGCGGCGAGCAGGGTCGGCAAGGCGGCGAGCAGCGGCGCGACGAGCAGCTCGCGCCGCGGGACGATCGGCATCTCCATGGAGCACCTCTTTCCTGACGCGGTGCGTCTCCTACCCCGTCGCACCGGCGCCGGCAATCGCCGTCCGCGTCACTCGCTTTCCGGCCTTGCCTGCCGGAGCCGCTTGGTGCGCCCCCGCGCTACCTTGGAAGCCAGACGCCGCTCGCGCGAGGCGCCGGTCGGCCGCGTCGGCCGCCGCCGCTTCGGCACGACGGCGGCGCGGCGGATGAGGTCGAGGAGGCGCGCCAGCGCGTCCTCGCGGTTGCGCTCGCGCGTGCGAAAGCGCTCCGCGGTGATGACCAGCACGCCTTCCTTGGTCATCCGCCGCCCGGCGAGGCTCGCCAGCCGCTGGCGGACGCTATCGTCAAGCGCCGGCGAGCGCGCGGCGTCGAAGCGAAGCTGCACGGCAGTTGCGACCTTGTTGACGTTCTGGCCGCCCGGCCCGCCGGCGCGGATGTAGCGCTCCTCGATCTCGCGCTCGTCGAGGGCAATGTGCGGCGTCACCGGGATCATGGCGGAATGATAGCAGAGAGAGCGGCGCGGCGGGGGCTGAGCTCATGGCGGTTGAAAAGCTGTAAGCCCGCGACATTCCTCCGTCATGCGCGGGCTTGTCCCGCGCATCCACGTCTCGCAGCGCGCTCGTTGCGCGACATGGATGCCCGGGACAAGCCCGGGCATGACGGAAAGGAAAAGGAAGCGCGCAAATCGCCTGTCGCAACCGATTGCTTTCCGCCGTCGTCCTGCGCACCCTCTCTTGCACAGAAAGCAAGGGAGGCAGGAATGGGTCGGCTTCAAGGCAAGCGCGCGATCGTCACCGGCGCGGGCAGTGGCATCGGCCGCGCCAGCGCCAAGCTCTTTGCCGCCGAGGGCGCGGCGGTGCTGGTCGTCGACAAGATGCCGGCGGCGGTCGAGGCGACTGCGGCCGAGATCACGGCGGCGGGCGGCAGAGCCATCCCGGTCGCCGCCGATGCCGGCGCCGAGGCGGATGTCCAGGGCTTCATCGAGAAGGCGGCCGAGGAGCTGGGCGGCCTCGACGTGATCTTCGCCAATGCCGGCATCAGCGGCGGGCTGGTGCCGCTCTTCGAGCAGACGGTCGAGCTTTGGCGCGAGATCCTGCGGGTCAATCTGATCGGCCCGTTCCTCGCCATCCGCCATGGCGGACCGCTGATGGTCAAGCAGGGCAAGGGCTCGATCATCTGCACCGCCTCGGTGGCGGGGCTGCGCGCCAATGCCGGCGGCCACCCCTATAGCGCCAGCAAGGCGGGGGTCATCAGCCTCGTCCAGACCGCGGCCAACGCGCTCACCGGCACCGGCGTCCGGGTCAACGCCATCTGCCCCGGCCTGATCGAGACCGGCATGACCCGGCCGATCTTCGAGCGCGCGCGCGAGCACGGCACGGCGGACAAGATCGGCCAGCTCAACCCCCTCCAGCGGGCGGGCGAGCCCCGGGAGATCGCCGCCACGGCGCTCTTCCTGGCGAGCGACGAGGCCTCCTATGTCAACGGCCAAGCCATTGCCGTGGATGGCGGATTGTCCAGCACCCACCCCTTCGCCCGGACGCGGCGTTAACCTCCGAAACGGCGCCGGAATGGCACAACCCAACCCAGGCGCGCTCTTGACTCGGCCGGAGCCTGCCGCGATGCTCGTTGCAAGAGGCGCAAGACCGGTGGCCCCGCCAGCCGGATGACAGCCTTCGGGGGAAGAGGATCGCCACGGCCAAGGCAGGACGGGTTGCCCCCCGTCGGGCGCCAAGCGGTGGCTGTCGCGTGTTCCACGCCACACGTTCCGCGCGAGCGGCCAAGGGGGTGAAGGGTGGGTTCGGTGGTGGGTTCGCGAATGCCGGCGAGGCAGGGCCTCTACGATCCGCGCAACGAGCATGATGCGTGCGGCGTCGGCTTCATTGCCCACATCAAGAACCGCAAGAGCCACGCCATCGTCGCCGACGGCATCCGCATCCTGCTGAACCTCGCCCATCGCGGCGCAGTGGCCGCCGACCCGCTCGCCGGCGACGGCGCGGGCCTCCTCCTTCAGCTTCCCGACAAGCTGCTGCGCGCCGAGGCGAAGCGCCTGGGCTTCACGCTGCCGAAGCCCGGCCAATACGGCATCGGCATGATGTTCCTGCCGCAGAACGCCGCCACCCGCCAGGCTTGCCAGGAGACCCTGGAGTATTACGTCCAGGCGGAGGGCCAGCGCGTGCTCGGCTGGCGCGACGTGCCGGTGGACAGCTCCGTCCTCGGCGACAGCATCAAGCCGATCGAGCCCGTCATCCGCCAGATCTTCATCGGCCGCGGCGCCAATTGCGAGGATGTCGACGCCTTCGAGCGCAAGCTCTTCGTCATCCGCAAGCAGACCCATCTCAGCATCCGCGCGCGCCGCCTGCCGGAGCAGAGCGCCTTCTACATCGCGAGCCTCTCGGCGCGCACCATCATCTACAAGGGGATGGTGATCCCGGAGCGGCTCTCGCTTTATTACCGCGACGTCGGCGACAAGCGCCTCGAATCCGCCTTCGCCCTGGTGCACGCACGCTTCTCCACCAACACCTTCCCCTCCTGGGAGCTGGCGCACCCCTTCCGCTATCTCGCGCATAACGGCGAGATCAACACGCTGCGCGGCAACATCAACTGGATGATGGCGCGGCGCCATTCCATGACCTCCAGGCTCCTGGGCGGCGATCTCGAGAAGCTCTGGCCGCTCATCGGCGACGGCAATTCGGATTCGGCGACGCTCGACAATTGCCTGGAGCTGCTCATCGCCGGCGGATACTCGCTGTCGCATGCGCTGATGCTGATGATCCCCGAGGCCTGGGCCGGCAACGACCTGATGGATCCACAGCGCCGCGCCTTCTACGAGTACCACGCGGCGGTGATGGAGCCCTGGGACGGGCCGGCGGCGCTCGCCTTCACCGACGGCCGCCAGATCGGCGCGACGCTCGATCGCAACGGCCTCCGCCCGGCGCGCTTCATGGTGACCGCCGACGATCTCGTCATCATGGCGTCCGAAGCCGGCGTGCTCGACATCCCCGAGGAGCGCATCCTCCGCAAATGGCGGCTCGAGCCCGGCAAGATGCTGCTGGTCGATCTCGAGCGCGGCCGCATCATCGACGACGCCGAGCTCAAGGCGGAGATGGCGTCGGCCAAGCCCTATCAGCAATGGCTCGACGAGACGCAGATCAAGCTCGATACGCTCCCCGACGAGATCGCGCCCATGGCGCCGCCCGCCGCCGTGCTGCTCGACCGCCAGCAGGCCTTCGGCTACACCCAGGAGGACATCAAGTTCTTCCTGCGGCCGATGGCGCTCGCGGGCGACGACACCGTGGGCTCGATGGGGCGCGACACGCCGCTCGCCGTGCTGTCGCGCCGGCCGAAGCTGCTCTTCGACTATTTCCAGCAGCGCTTCGCCCAGGTCACCAACCCGCCGATCGACAGCATCCGCGAGGAGCTGGTGATGTCGCTGGTCTCGCTGGTGGGGCCGCGGCCGAACCTGCTCGACCTCGAGACCGGCGGCAAGCACATCCGGCTGGAACTGAAGCAGCCGATCCTCACCAACGTCGACCTCGAGAAGATCCGCCGCATCGAGGACAACACCGGCGGCAAGTTTAGGACCTACACGCTCTCGATCTGCTATCCCGCCGAGGAAGGCGCGCCCGGCATGGCGCGCGCGGTGGAGCAGATCTGCAAGCGCGCCGAGGACGTCGTCCGCGCCGGCCACAACCTTCTCGTGCTCTCCGACCGCGCGCTCGACGCCGAGCACGTCGCCGTGCCGTCGCTGCTCGCGGTGGCCGCCGTCCACCATCATCTCATCCGCGGCGGGCTCCGGACCGAGGTCGGGCTCGTCGTCGAGACCGGCGAGGCGCGCCAGCTCCACGATTTCTGCCTGCTCGCCGGCTACGGCGCCGAGGCGATCAACCCCTACCTCGCCTTCGACACCGTCTCGGCCCTGCGCCGCGATCTCGGCGGGCTCGGCGAGGCCGAGGCGCACAAGCGCTACATCAAGGCGGTCGCCAAGGGCATCATGAAGGTGATGTCCAAGATGGGCATCTGCACCTTCCAATCCTATTGCGGCGCGCAGATCTTCGACGCGGTGGGCCTGTCGAGCGATCTCCTCGACCGCTACTTCACCGGCACCGTCTCGCCGGTCGAGGGCGCCCGGCTCGACGAGATCGCCGAGGAGACCGTGCGGCGCCACCGCCTCGCCTATGGCGACGCGCCCAATTACCGCAACGCGCTCGATCCCGGCGGCGAGATTCTCTCGCGCGTCAGCGGCGAGACGCATATCTGGACCGCGGAGACGGTGTCGCTGCTCCAGCACGCGGTGCGCGGCGGCGACTACGGCCGGTTCAAGGAATACACGCGCAAGGTGGGCGAGCAGGACGCCGGCGTCATAGCGCTGCGCGCGCTGCTCGATTTCAAGCCCGCGGCGGACCCCGTGCCCCTCGAGGAGGTCGAGCCGGCGGCGGAGATCGTCAAGCGCTTCTCGGGCGGCGCCATGTCCTTCGGCTCGATCTCGTGGGAGGCGCACACCACACTCGCCATCGCACTGAACCGGCTGCACGGCCGCTCCAACACCGGCGAGGGCGGCGAGGATCCCGCACGCTACAAGCTGCTGCCCAACGGCGATTCCATGCGCTCGGCGATCAAGCAGGTCGCCTCGGGCCGCTTCGGCGTCAACGTCGAATATCTCGTCAACGCCAGCGACTTGCAGATCAAGATGGCGCAGGGCGCGAAGCCCGGCGAGGGCGGCCAGCTTCCCGGCCACAAGGTCGACGACTGGATCGCCCGGGTGCGGCGCTCCACCCCCGGCGTCGGCCTCATCTCGCCGCCGCCGCATCACGACATCTACTCGATCGAGGATCTGGCGCAGCTCATCCACGACCTAAAGAACGCCAACCGCGAGGCGCGGATCAGCGTCAAGCTCGTCTCCGAGATCGGCGTCGGCACGATCGCGGCCGGCGTCGCCAAGGCCTACGCCGACCACGTCACCATCGCCGGCCACGAAGGCGGCACCGGCGCGAGCCCGCTGACCTCGATCCATCACGCCGGCGAGCCCTGGGAGATCGGGCTCGCCGAGACGCATCAGACGCTGGTGCTGAACGGGCTGCGCGGGCGCATCGCCGTGCAGGTCGACGGCGGCTTGCGCTCGGGCCGCGACGTGGTCGTCGGCGCGCTCCTGGGCGCCGACGAGTTCGGCTTCGCCACCGCGGCGCTGATCTCGGCGGGCTGCGTCATGATGCGCAAATGCCATCTCAACACCTGCCCGGTCGGCGTCGCGACGCAGAATCCGGAGCTGCGCCACCGCTTCGTCGGCAAGCCCGAGGACGTCGTCAACTTCTTCATGTTCGTCGCCGAGGAAGTGCGCGAATACATGGCGACGCTGGGAGTCCGCACCTTCAACGAGATGATCGGCCGCACCGACCTTCTGGAGCTGCGGCGCGGGCTCGACCATCCCAAGGCGCGGCTCCTCGACATGAGGCGCGTGCTGCATCAGCCGAGGCTCGCGCCGGGCACGGCGACCTATCAATGCGAGCCGCAGCGCCACCGGCTCGAAGGCGCGCTCGACCACAAGCTCATCCTCAAGGCGAAGCCCGCGCTCGAGAAACGCCGGCCCGTCACCATCGAGATGCCGATCCGCAACGTCCATCGCGTCGTCGGCGCCATGCTCTCGGGCGAGGTGGCGAAGCGCTACGGCGACGAGGGCCTGCCCGACGGCTCGATCCATGTGCGCTTGAAGGGCACCGCCGGCCAGAGCTTCGGCGCCTTCCTCGCCCGCGGCGTCACCCTCGAGCTCGAGGGCGCCACCAACGACTATTGCGGCAAGGGGCTGTCGGGCGGGCGCATCATCGCCTATCCGCCGCATGCGAGCCGGCTCGACCGCCACAAATCCATCATCGTCGGCAACACCGTGCTCTACGGCGCCGTCAACGGCGAATGCTTCTTCAGCGGCGTCGCCGGCGAGCGCTTCGCCGTGCGCAACTCCGGCGCCGTCGCCGTGGTCGAGGGCGTCGGCGCGCATGGCTGCGAGTACATGACCGGCGGCACCGTCGTCGTCCTCGGCGAGACCGGCAACAACTTCGCCGCCGGCATGAGCGGCGGCATCGCCTACGTGCTCGACGAGTCCGGCGATTTCGAGCGCCGCTGCAACCTCGCCATGGTCGAGCTGGAGCCCATCGCCGACGAGGACGACGCGCTCGAGGCGCTGGAGCACCGCGGCGGCGACCTCGACACCCACGGCCTCGTCGACATCGCGCACAGCCTGACCCAGGCGGATGCCCAGATCGTGCGCCGCCTCGTCGCCTGCCATGTGCGCCACACCGACAGCCCGCGCGGCAAGGCGATCCTCGCCGACTGGAACCGCTATCGCCTGAAATTCGTCAAGGTCATGCCCGTCGAGTACCGCCGCGCGTTGCAGCAGCTCCAGGCGAAGACGCGCGCCACCGAACGCAGCGAGGTGAGTGTGGCGGTCGGGGATTGAGATGGGCAAGCCGACCGGGTTCCTGGAGTACCAGCGGCGCGAGCGCGGCTACGCCCCGGTGGGCGAGCGGGTGCAGCACTGGCGCGAATTCATCCGGCCGCTGGCGGAGGACGAGCTGCGCCGGCAGGGCGGGCGCTGCATGGATTGCGGCACGCCCTTCTGCCATCACGCCTGCCCCGTCAACAACGTCATCCCCGACTGGAACGACCTCGTCTTCGAGAACGACATGCGCGCCGCGCTCGCGGTGCTGCATCAGACCAACAATTTTCCCGACGTCACCGGACGGATCTGCCCGGCGCCCTGCGAGGCCGCCTGCACCCTCAACCTGATCGAGCAACCCGTCACCATCAAGACCATCGAGCATTCGATTTCCGAGCGCGGCTGGAGCGAGGGCTGGATCGAGCCGCAGATCTCCGCCCATCGCAGCGGCAAGCGCGTCGCCGTCATCGGCTCCGGCCCCGCCGGCCTCGCCTGCGCGCAGCAATTGGCGCGGGTCGGCCACGGCGTCGCCGTCTTCGAGAAGGCGCCGCGCATCGGCGGATTGCTGCGCTACGGCATTCCCGACTTCAAGCTCGAGAAGCACGTCGTCGACCGCCGCATCGCGCAAATGCGCGCCGAAGGCGTCGAGTTCCACCCCAACTGCCACGTCGGCGTCAACGTCCCGGTCGAGAAGCTGATGCAGGGCTACGACGCGGTGGTGCTCGCCATCGGCGCCGAGCATCCGCGCGACCTGCCGGTGCCGGGCCGTGAGCTTCGCGGCATCCACTTCGCCATGGAGTTCCTGACGCAGCAGAATCGCCGCGTCGCCGGCGAGAAGGTGCCGGAGGCCGAGGGCATCCTGGCGATGGGGCGCGACGTGCTGGTGATCGGCGGCGGCGACACCGGCTCGGACTGCATCGGCACCTCCAACCGCCACCACGCGCGCTTGGTGAGCCAGCTCGAGATCCTGCCGCTGCCGCCCGAGCACGAGGAGAAGCTGGTCACCTGGCCCGACTGGCCGCTGAAGCTCCGCACCTCGAGCTCGCACGAGGAGGGCTGCCACCGCGATTTCGCGGTGACGACCAAGGGCTTCACCGGCAAGGACGGCCGCGTCACCGGGCTCGAGGCGGCGCGCGTCGACTGGGTCGCCGAGAACGGCGGCATGCAGATGCGCGAGCTGTCCGGCAGCGCGTTCCACATCAAGGCCGATCTGGTGCTGCTCGCCATGGGCTTCGTCCATCCCGTCCATCGCGGCGCGGTGCAGGGCATCGGCGTCGAGCTCGACCCCCGCGGCAACGTCAAGGCGACCGACCGCGACTACGCCACCTCGGTGCCGAAGGTCTTCGTCGCCGGCGACGCGCGGCGCGGCCAGTCGCTGGTCGTCTGGGCCATCCGCGAAGGCCGCCAATGCGCCCGCGCCGTCGACGAGTTCCTGACGGGCAGCTCCGAGCTGCCGCGATAGCTGCACTCAATCGCGAATAAAGATCAGCCCCTCCCCCCTTGAGGGGGAGGTCAGGGAGGGGGGTAAGATGCGGGCTCGCTGTTGCCCGCCAACGCGCCTCTAAGGGAGTCCCCATGCCCAAGCACCCGATCGAGCCCAAGCTCATCCGTCCCGAGGACATCGACCCCCGGCACAATTGGCAGCGGCCGATCCTGGCGCTCGGCCCCAGCGCCGTCGATTTCGAGGAGCGCGTCGATTTCCGCCGCCTCCACCGCTACCGCCTCGCGCGCACGCGCCAGGCGCTCGCGGCCTCCGGCCTCGGCGCGCTGCTGGTCTTCGACCAGTACAACATCCGCTACATCTCCAGCACCGTCATCGGCAACTGGGCGCGCGACAAGCTCACGCGCTACGCCTTGCTGCCCGGCGGCAGCGAGCCGCATGTCTGGGATTTCGGCTCGGCGGCGAAGCACCATCGGCTCTACGCGCCCTGGCTGCCCCAGCACAATTGCCATGCCGGCATGCTGGGCCTGCGCGGCGCGGTCCACCCCAAGATCGGGCTGATGCGCAAGGCGGCGCTGGAGATCAAGTCGATTCTCGACGAGAACGGCGTCGGCGACATGCCGGTGGGCGTCGACCTCGTCGAGCCGCCGATGCTGTTCGAGCTGCAGGCCGCCGGCATCGAGGTGCGCGACGGCCAGCAGGTCATGCTGGATGCGCGCGAGATCAAGAGCGCCGACGAGATCGCGCTCCTCAACATGTCGGCGGCGCTGGTCGACGGCACCTATCAGACCATCGCCGAGCATCTGAAGCCCGGCATCCGCGAGAACGAGATCGTGGCGCTCGCCAACCAGCGGCTCTACGAGCTGGGCTCCGACGACGTCGAGGCGATCAACGCCATCTCGGGCGAGCGCTGCAGCCCGCATCCGCACAATTTCACCGACCGGCTGATCCGGCCGGGCGATCAGGCGTTTTTCGACATCATCCAGTCCTATATGGGCTATCGCACCTGCTATTACCGCACCTTCAACGTCGGCCGCGCCACCGCGGCGCAGAAGGACGCCTATAAGCGCGCGCGCGAATGGATCGACGCCTCGATCGCCGCGGTGAAGCCCGGCGTCACCACCGACAAGATTGCCGCCTGCTGGCCCAAGGCGGAGGCGATCGGCTTTGCCAGCGAGATGGAAGCCTTCGGCCTGCTCTTCGGCCACGGCCTCGGGCTCGGCCTGCACGAGCGGCCGATCATCAGCCGGCTCAATTCCTTCGACGATCCCATCGAGATCAAGGAGGGCATGGTCTTCGCGCTCGAGACCTATTGCCCCGCCGGCGACGGCTATTCCGCGGCGCGCATCGAGGAGGAGGTCGTGGTGACGCCGAAAGGCGCCAAGGTGATCACGCTTTATCCCGCCGAGGATCTGCCGATCGCCAATCCCTATTGAGGGCCGCGATGGCGAGAGGGCGATGAAGGAAATCCGGCTCAACGCCTTCGCGATGAACACGGCGGTCCATCAATCGCCGGGATTGTGGACGCATTCGCGCGACCGCAGCGAGGCCTATCGCGACCTCGATTATTGGACGAGCCTCGCGCGGCTGCTCGAGCGCGGCAAGTTCGACGGCATCTTTCTCGCCGACGTCCTCGGCGTCTACGACGTCTACGGCGGATCGGCCGAGGCGGCGATAAGGCACGGCGTGCAGGTGCCGGTGAACGATCCCCTGCTGCTGGTGCCGGCGATGGCGCAGGTCAGCGAGCATCTGGGCTTCGGCGTCACCTGCACGCTCTCCTACGAGCCGCCCTATTCCTTCGCCCGCCGCATGTCGACGCTCGATCATCTCACCAAGGGGCGCATCGGCTGGAACATCGTGACGGGCTATCTCGACAGCGCCGCCAAGGGCATGGGGCTCGCGACGCAACGCGATCATGACCAGCGCTATGCGCTGGCCGAGGAATATATGGAGGTCGTCTACAAGCTCTGGGAAGGAAGCTGGGAGGACGGCGCCGTCCGCCGCGACCGGGAGGCGCGGATCTTCGCCGACCCCGCCAAGGTGCACAAGATCCGCCACGAGGGCGCTCACTACCGGGTCGAGGCCATCCATCTCTCGGAGCCCTCGCCGCAGCGCACGCCCGTGCTCTATCAGGCCGGCGCCTCGGGCCGCGGCCGGGATTTCGCCGCCGCGCACGCCGAATGCGTGTTCATCAGCGTGCCGAGCCGGGAAGGCGCGGCCTCCTATGTCGCCGATCTCCGCCGCCGCGCCGCCGCGCTCGGCCGCGACTCCGGCATCGCCGTCTTCGCGCTCGCCACCGTGATCACCGGCCGCGATGCGGCGGAGGCAAAAGCAAAGCACGCGGAGTATCGCCGCCATGTCGATCACGAGGCGGCACTGACCTTGTTCTCGGGCTGGACCGGCGTCGATTTCTCGACCTACGCGCTCGACGAGACGCTGCGTTATATCGAGACCGAGGCGATGCGCTCGGCGCTCGCCTCCTTCACCGCGGACGAGCGCAGCCGGAGCTGGACGGTGAAGGAGCTGGCCGAGCACGTCGCCATCGGCGGCCGCGGCCCGGTGCTGGTGGGCGCGCCCGGCGAGGTCGCTGACGCGCTGATCGATTGGGTGGAAACCACCGGCATCGACGGTTTCAACCTCGCCTATGCCGTCATGCCCGAAACCTTCAGTGATTTCGTCGATCTCGTCGTGCCGGAGCTGCAACGCCGCGGCGTCTACAAGCGGGACTACCGGCCCGGCACGCTGCGCGAAAAGCTTTTCGGCGGCGAGCCGCGCCTGCCAAAGACGCATCCCGCCGCCGCCTACCGTCCCAATCTGCCCCTCTCCGCCCCGGGGGGCGGAGAGGTTGGGTGAGGTGGGGGCTGTGCCTTTCACAAAAGGACGGCGTTGCCGTCGAGGCGCGTAATTTCTGATCTTGTCTCGAGGATCCCGTCAGCCCCAGCAACCCGGCCGACCGCTTCGCGGTCGGCCCCGGAGGGTTCGATCGCGAAGCGATCGAACGGGTTGCTCACCCAACCTCTCCGCCCCATTGGGGCGGAGAGGGGCAGATCAGAGCTTGCGGCCGCACGGGACCGCCCTATTCCGCGAAGAAGCGGTTGCGCGGGCGGCGCAGGCCGAGATTCTCGCGCAAGGTCGCGCCTTCATACGCGCGGCGGAAGATGCCGCGACGCTGCAGCTCCGGCACGACGCGCTCGACGAAATCGTCGAGGCCGCCGGGGAGGTAGGGGAACATGACGTTGAAGCCGTCCGAGCCTTCGCCGGCGAGCCATTCCTCCATGCCGTCGGCGATGGTGGCGGGCGTGCCGACGAAGGCGAGGCCGGAATAGCTGCCGACCCGTTGCGCCAATTGCCGCACGGTCAGATTCTCGCGCCGGGCGAGATCGATGACGCGCTGGCGCGCGCTCCTGCTGGCGTTGCTCTCGGGGATCTCGGGCAAGGGGCCGTCGGGGTCGAAGCCCGAGGCGTCGTGGCCGAGCGCGCCCGAGAGCGAGGCGATGCCGCTGTCGTAATGCACGAGGCTGTCGAGATGCGCCCGCTTGCGGCTAGCCTCCTCATCGGTGTCGCCGACCACGACGAACGCGGCCGGTAGGATCTTGAGGTCATCGGGATCGCGCCCGAGCTTGCGCATGCGTCCCTTCACGTCGGCATAGAACTGCTGCCCCGCGGCGAGCGTCGGCGACGCGCCGAACACCACCTCCGCCGTCTCGGCGGCGAGCTGGCGGCCGGCTTCGGAGGCGCCCGCCTGCACGATCACCGGCCAGCCCTGGATCGGCCGCGCGATGTTGAGCGGGCCGCGCACCGAGAGATGCGGCCCCTTGTGGTTCAGCACGTGGAGCTTCGCGGGATCGAAATAGAGCCCGGCCTCGACGTCGCGGACGAAGGCATCGTCGGCCCAACTGTCCCAGAGGCCCGTCACCACGTCGTAGAACTCGCGCGCGCGGTCGTAGCGCTCGTCATGCTCGACATGCTCTTCGAGGCCGAAATTGAGCGCGGCGTCGGGATTGGAAGTGGTGACGATGTTCCAGCCGGCGCGCCCGCCGCTCAGATGGTCGAGCGAGGCGAAGCGGCGGGCGATGTGATAGGGCTGGTCGAAGGTGGTGGACGCGGTGGCGACGAGGCCGATGCGCTCGGTGGCGCCCGCCAGCGCTGAGAGCAGCGTGAAGGGCTCGAAGGAGGTGACCGTGTGGCTGCGCTTCAGCGCCGCCATCGGCATGTTGAGCACCGCCAGATGGTCGGCCATGAAGAAGGCGTCGAACTTGCCGCGCTCCAGCGTCTGGGCGAAGCGCCTGAGATGCGGGAAATTGAAGTTCGCGTCGGGATAGGCGCCGGGATAGCGCCACGCTCCGGTGTGAATGCTCACGGGGCGCATGAAGGCGCCGAGTCTGAGCTGCTTGCCTGCGGTCATGGCCATAGCCTCTCCAGATCGTATCTCGACCGACGATCGTCAAGAATGTGGCGCGGCGAGGCCGCCGGCAAGTGCGTGCGGTCACATCAGGAAAGCTGGAGCGCTTCGACGGCGGGATGGAAAGCGGCAACCGAAAATCTCGCCGAGTCCGCAAGCCGTGCGATCGCGGCATGAAGCTCACGCAGGCGGCGAAACTTCCGCGCTTCGATCGAGAAGAACAAGGCATGGGAGGCATAAAAGCGAAAGCCGCCGCGCTCGCGCACGGCGATGCCGGCGGTGACGTGGCGATGTTCGATGACGAAGGCGTTGGCCATGAGAACACTCCTGCTATGCGCAGCCCGCAAGGGCTGCGGTCGATCGTCTCAGCACGTATCGGGGCGCCGCTCGCAGCGGCGGTTACAACGCGCGACGACACCGCCCGGAACAGGCGGCAAGGATCATTCGGCCAAGGGAAAGTGACTGTGAGCGCATAGAGCTCTCCATGCCGTTGCGACACGGGCCCACGGATCGCTCCGTGGCGCTTTAGCGGTTGGTGACGCGGCGCAAGCTGCCCTCAAATTCCCGCGGCTTCCGATGAGTGGGAAGCGGAAGCGATTTTAAGCATGGATCGAGCGCCGTCAATCGCAGTTTTTCTATTCGTAGCGGCGGCTTTCGGAAAAAATATCTTTTCCCTCGTCCGTGCATGATCACCACGGGCATTGGCGCTGCATAACGTAGTTTCGCTTTCCGGTGCGACAAATTTATCTTGATTGACCGGAGCTTCGGCCGGTGCAGAATTACCGCCGCAGCGCCGATTTGAGCGACAGCTTGCGGGCGCTTTAGAAGTGCAGCTAAAGCGGGGCCTTCCGGCCGGCGATGTCAGCGGATCGTTCCGCGGTGCCGGGCAACGGCTCCGAGGAGAAGGAGCGATGACCGCCACATCGAGGCCCGATTTCCCGACGATCGCCGACAGCCGCCGCCGTTTCTGTTTCGCCTCTTCTCAGGCGGCGCCGGCGTGTCGATCCGGCTCCTGTCGCTGATCTGACCGCGCCGGGACCGCCTGGCGCCCACCCTCTGCGCAACCCAGAGCCGTCCTGGAAACGGAACGCGGACGTTCCGTACCGAGTGCCGGCCATCCCGAAGCATTTCCGAGGAAAGTCGACCATGCCGGAAATCGTCTGGATCGAGAGGATAGCGGTGGCGCGGCGTCCGCCCTGGAGCCGCGCATGAGCCGCGCCCTGGGCCGCATGGAGCTGCCCTCGCTCGCCCATGAGCGGCGGAAGAACGTGCGCCGGCATCTCGCCCGCGGCCTGGCGGACCAGTTCGCCGCGTGCGCCGCAGAGCATGACCGCAACGGCTCCTTTCCGTTCGAGAATTTCACCCGGCTTCACGAAGCCGGGCTGCTCGCTCTCACCGTATCCAAGGAGCATGGTGGCAGCGGCGCCGGCCTCGGCGAAGCCGCGGCCATCGTGCGCATCATCGCCGCCGCGGAAGCTTCGACCGCCCTCGTGCTGGCGATGCAGTATCTCCAGCACGCCGCCGCCGCGCGCACGCGCCGCTGGCCGGCCGCTCTGCGGGAATGCGTGGCGCGCGATGCCGTCGCGCGCGGCACGCTGATCAACGCCGTGCGCGTCGAGCCCGAGCTGGGCACGCCGGCACGCGGCGGGCTGCCCAAGACGATCGCCCGGCGCGTCGCGGGCGGCTGGCGGATCAGCGGCCACAAGATTTATTGCACGGGCGCGCCGGCGCTGGGCTGGTTCAGTGTGTGGGCGCGCACCGAAGACGAGGCGCCGCAAATCGGCTTCTGGCTCGTTCCCGCGGAGGCGGCGGGCATCCGCATCGTCGAGACCTGGGATCAGCTCGGCCTGCGCGCCAGCGGCAGCCACGACGCGATTTTCGATGACGTCTTCGTGACCGACGAGCATGCCGCCGACATCCGGCCGATCGCCGACTGGGCCGAGCCTGACCCGGTCGCTGCCGCGTGGAACACGCTGATCCTCGCGGCGCTTTATCTCGGCATTGCCGACGCCGCGCGCGATTGGCTGTTGGGTCATCTTCACCGCCGCGTCCCCGGCAATCTCGGCACGCCGCTGGCCAGCCTGCCGCGCGTCGAGGAGGCCGTGGGAGAGATCGAGGCCCTGCTCCAGACCGGCGACAGCGTGCTGAGCGCGGCGCTGGCGGCGGTGGACAACGGCGCGATGCCCGACATCGCCGCCGCGGGCCTGGTCAAATTCACCGTCACCAACAACGCCGTCCATGCGGTCGAGCGTGCCTTGAGCCTTGTCGGCAATGCCGGGCTCGCGCGCGTCAACCCGTTGGAGCGCCATTACCGCGACGTGCTGTGCGGCCGCATCCACACGCCGCAGGACGACAGCATCCTCATCGCCGCCGGACGCGCGGCACTCGCCCGCCACCTCCAGGAGAACCCGTCGTGAGCGTCACCTTCATCGGCATGATTTCGACCCGGCACCAGTCCGAAATCCATCCTCCCCAGGGACCGGCCATCGATGCCGATTACCTCAGGCGCTTCGCCCGCGCGCATGAAGAGGCGGGTTTCGACCGCATCCTCATTCCCTATCATTCGACCGATGCCGACACGCTGCTGGTCGCCGCCTATGCCGCGGCGCAGACGGAACGTATCGGCTTCATGCTGGCGCATCGGCCAGGCTTCGTCGCGCCCACGCTGGCGGCGCGGAAATTCGCCACGCTCGACCAGCTCACCGGCGGCCGCATCGCCATCCATGTCATCAGCGGCGGCGACGATGCCGAGCAGCAGCGCGACGGCGACTTCCTCGATCATGATGCACGCTATCGCCGCACCGATGAGTATGTCGAAATCCTGAAACGCGTCTGGACCGGCGACGCGCCCTTCGACCATGAGGGCGAGCACTACCGGTTCAAGGGCGCCTTTTCCGAAGTGAAGCCGGTCCGCAAGCCGCATATCCCCATCTATTTCGGCGGCTCCTCGGAGGCGGCGATCGAGGTTGCCGGCCGGCACGCCGACATCTACGCGCTCTGGGGCGAGACGCGGGAGCAGGTGCGCGAGACCATCGCCAAGGTCCGTGCCGCCGCCCGGCGGCACGGCCGTGATCCCGACGCCATCGGCTTCAGCCTTTCCCTGCGTCCGGTGCTGGCGGCGAGCGAAGCGGCGGCATGGGAGCGCGCCCAGCGCATCCTCGCCACCGTCCAGGCGGTGCGCGGCCGTGCGCCGCTGGGGCCCCGGACCAGGACGCCGCAGGCGGTCGGCTCGCAACGTCTTCTCGCGGCCGCGGCGCAAGGCCGCGTCGTCGACAAGCGACTCTGGACCGAAATCGCGGCCATCACCGGCGCCCGCGGCAACACCACCGCGCTGGTGGGAACGCCGGAGCAGGTGGCGGAATCCCTGCTCGAATACCATGACCTCGGCGTCACCACCTTCCTGATCCGCGGCTTCGATCCCTATGACGACGCGGTCGAGTACGGCCGCCGCCTGCTGCCGCTGGTGCGGCAGGAGATCGCCCGCCGCGACGCCGCGGCGCGCCCCGTCCGCGCCGCGGGGTGAGCGCAATCAACGCCCATCATCGGCGCCTTGCCACCCTGGAGGAGCAATGAGCACGATCTCGACGATCGATATCCGCGACGTCACCGCGACGCTCAACTATCTCGTGCCGTCGGGCGAGCGGCCGGCGATCCATACGGTCCAACCGCCCGAGGGAGCGCCTTGGCGCACCGGCGCTTCCTTGCCGCAGGTCGTGACCATCCGCGATGCCCGGCCCCTGCTTTCGCAGCTCTCGCTCGACCGGCAAGGCTTCACCCTCATCCGCCATAAGGCCGATGTGGAGAATTTCTATGATCCACGGGAGGTCCGCGCCTCCTACTACCCCAAGGCGGCGGCAGCGATACGGCGCGCGAGCGGCGCCGCGCAGGTTTTCGTGTTCGATCACAACGTGAGGAATGCGAGCAAGGCGCTGCGCAACGAAGACGGCGCACGGGAGCCGGCGCGGAGCGTGCATAATGATTTCACCGCCGCATCGGGCCGGCGGCGCGCCGAGGACGAGCTTGCCGCCGCCGGCCTCGATCCGCGGCCGCTGCTTCGCCGCCGCTTCGCCATCATCAATCTCTGGCAACCGATCCGCGGTCCCGTGCGGGATGCGCCGCTCGCGCTCTGCGATGCCGGCAGCGTCGCGCCCGAGGATCTCATCGCCAGCGATCTCATCCGCCGCGATCGGGTCGGCGAGATCTATCAGCTCGCCTACAACCCCGCGCATCGCTGGTTCTATTTCCCCGACATGCGAGCCGACGAGGCGCTTCTCATCAAATGCTTCGATTCCGACGGGGATGTCGCGCGCTTCGCTCCCCATAGCGCCTTCGACGATCCCTCCGTTTCCCCCGGCGCGCCGCCGCGCGAGAGCATCGAGCTGCGCAGCCTGGCCATCTTCGCGCCTCGGACCGCCTGACCCAACCTGCGGCGCCGCAGCGTTCCCTGCCCCTTCCGCCCTTCGAGAGGAGATCCAAACCGTGAGCAACGCCGATCACCAGCCCAGCGCCGTGCCGTCCGGCAAAAGCCCCTCCCCGACCACGCCATCCCTGTCGCGGCGGGCGCTGCTCGCCGCCGCCGGCGTTGCCGCGCCCGTCGGCATTTTTGCCGGCCACGTTCTCGCCGCCGGCCGGAGCGCGCTGGTCGGACCGACCGACGCCGAAATCCATGCCTCGCTGTGCGGCGCCGCGGCGGCCGATCCGCCACCGGCGGCAGGCGCGTTGAAGCCGATCAAGCTGACCTGGAATGCGAATGCGATCTGCACCGCGGCCGTCCCTTCGGCCGTACAGAACGGCGTCTTTGCCCGTTACGGGCTCGCGGTCGAGCTGATCAATTTCGGCGGCTCGACCGACCAGTTGCTCGAGGCGATCGCCACCGGCAAGGCGGATGCCGGCGTCGGCATGGCGCTGCGTTGGCTGAAGCCGCTCGAGCAAGGCTTCGATGTGCGGCTGACCGCCGGCATCCATGGCGGCTGCATGCGCCTGCTGGCGCCGCAGGCCGCCGGCATTGCCGATATCGCCGATCTCCGCGGCAAGACCATCGCCACCAGCGATATGGCAAGCCCGGACAAGAACTTCTTCTCGATCGTGCTGCAAAAGCACGGCGTCGATCCGACCCGGGAGGTGGAATGGCGGCAATATCCCGGTGATTTGCTCGGCCTCGCCGTGCAGAAGGGCGAAGCCCAGGCGCTGGTCGCCGGCGATCCCATCGCCTATCTGCTGCGCAAGAACAACGATCTCGTCGAAGTCGCCAACAATCTCTCGGGCGAATACCAGCACCGCGTCTGCTGCGTGCTCGGCCTGTGCGGCAGCCTCATTCGCGGGGACCGCGCCACGGCCGCGGCCCTGACGCAGGCGCTGCTCGAAGCCGGGGAGTGGACCGCCAACAACCCGGACCAGGCGGCGACGGTGTTCTCGGCCTATTCCAAAGCCAGCGTCGAAGATCTGAGCGCGATGCTGCGCAGCCATACGCATCACCACCACCCCGTCGGCAACGAGCTCAAGAGCCAGGTCGCGCTCTATGCCGATGAGCTGAAGCTGGTCTCGGTGATGAAGCAGAGCACCGACTCCGCGAAATTCGCCGACCGCATCTTCGCCGACGTCCTGAGCTGAGGAGCGGGAGCATGAGTATCCTCGCAGAAAAAGAGGCCAGCCGCGGCGAGGCGCTTGCCGCCTTGCCCGGCCGGCCGCGCCTCTGGATCGGCGGCCTCGCTGCCGGCGCGGCCTGGCTGGCGCTCGCCGTCCTGACCGCCGCCTGGCCCGATGCCGCCGACGCGCCGCGCACCGGCCAATTCGCTCTCCTGCTCGGCGCGCTGGGCGGCGTGGCGCTGCTCGCGGCGGCGACCGAACGGGCGCTCGACCTCGATCTCGGCCGGGCGCGGACGCTCGCGCCGTGGCTCATCGCGCTGGCGCTGCTCGTCGCCGGCTGGGAGGTCGCGACCGCCAAGCTCGACCTGCTGCCGCAGCCCTTCTTCGGCCCGCCGCAGGCGCTGCTCGACGTCTATCTCGAAGACTGGCCGCGTCTGGGCGAAAGCGTGCTGCGCTCGCTCGGCCTGCTTACCGGCGGCTATGTCATCGGCGCCGCCATCGGCTTCGCCACCGGCGTCGCGATGGGCTGGTCGCGCGCGGTGGGCTATTGGGTGCATCCCGTGCTGCGCCTGGTCGGTCCGCTGCCGGCAACGGCCTGGCTGCCCTTCGCCTTCTTCTTCTTTCCCTCGAGCTTCAGCGCCAGCATCTTCCTGATCGCGCTGGCCACCGCCTTTCCGGTGACCGTGCTCACCTGGTCGGGCGTCGCCAGCGTCAGCGCCGCCTATTACGACGTCGCCCGCACGCTCGGCGCCAGCGGCCGCTTTCTCGTGCTCAAGGTCGCCATCCCGGCCGCGCTCCCCTCGGTCTTCGTCGGCCTCTTCATGGGCCTCGGCGCCTCCTTCGCGGTGCTGGTCGTCGCCGAGATGCTCGGCGTCAAGGCAGGGCTCGGCTGGTATCTGCAATGGGCGCAGGGCTGGGCCGCTTACGCCAACATGTATGCCGCGCTGCTGGTCATGGCGCTGATGTGCTCGGGGCTGATCACGCTGCTCTTCCGCCTGCGCGACCGCCTGCTGTCCTGGCAGAAGGGGCTGGTCCGATGGTAGCCGCCCTTGCCCGCCCGGCGGCGCCGGGCCAGGCGCGCGGCATGTCGCTCGAGCTGCGCGCCGTCAGCCACTCCTTCGACCTGCATGGCGAGACGCTTGCCGTGCTCGACCGGATCACCTTCCGCGCCGAGCCGGGCGAGTTCGTCGCGCTTCTCGGGCCGAGCGGCTGCGGCAAATCGACCCTGCTGCGTCTGGCCGCCGGTCTCGACTGGCCGCGCGCCGGCGAGATCCTCGCCGACGGCGAGACCGTGTCGGGGCCGCACCCCTCGCGCATCGTCGTCTTCCAGGATCCGACGCTCTATCCCTGGCGCACGGTCTGGGACAACGTGGCGCTCGGCCCCGAAGCGCGCGGCCAGCGCGCCCGCCAGCGCGGCCGGATCGACGACGCGCTGCGCCTCGTCGGCCTCGACGGCTTCGCGCGGGCCTATCCGCATCAGCTCTCGGGCGGCATGGCGCAGCGCGCGGCGCTGGCGCGCGCGCTCGTCAACGAGCCGAGCCTGCTCATCCTCGACGAGCCCCTGGCCAAGCTCGATTCCCTGACGCGCATCGCCATGCAGGCCGAGCTGGTGCAGCTCTGGCAGCAGGCAGGCTTCACCGCGCTCCTCGTCACCCACGACGTGGAAGAGGCGTTGCTGTTGGCGACCAAGATCATCGTGTTCAGCAGCCGTCCGGCTCGGATCAAGGCCGAGCTTGCCAATGACCGTCCCTATCCGCGTCATCGCGATGATCCGAGCCTGGTCCATATGCGGCGCCACGTATTGGAGTTGCTGGGGATCGACGCATAATTTTCTCCGCCCGCCTGCAGCCTATTCCCCGGCGGCGGCAAGCCGCGGCGGCGGCGGCGCGGCGCCGCTCAGCGCGCGGCGGGCGCCGTCGAGGTCGACGGCGCCGACCCAGCGGCCGATCACCAGCGTGGCGATGATGTTGCTGGCGAGGTTGGTGGCGGCGCGGATCTGCGCCATGAAGCGGTCGACGCCGACGAGGAGGGCGAGCCCGCCGATCGGCAGCACGCCGAGCGCCGGGAGCGTGGCGGCGAGCGCGATGAAGCCGCCGCCGGTGACGCCGGCCGCGCCCTTCGAGGTGAACAGCATGACGAAGAGGATGGTGAGCTGCTGCGTCCAGGCGAGGTCGGTATTGGTGGCGTTGGCGATGAACAGCACCGCCATGCTCATATAGATCGCCGTCCCGTCCATGTTGAAGGAGAAGCCCGCCGGCATGACGAGGCCCACCACCTCCTTCGGCACGCCGAGCTGCTCCAGCTTCGCCATGCTGCGCGGGATCATCGTCTCGGCCGAGGTGGCGCAGAAGACGAAGATGATCTCGTCCTTGAAATAGGCGAGCACGCGCCAAAGGCCGAGGCCGGCAAGCCGGAGCGCGCCGCCCAGCACCAGCACGACGAAGAGGATGCTGACGACATAGACGCCGGCGACCAGCTCGCCCATCTTGGCGAGGCTGGCGAGGCCGTATTTGCCGACGGTGAAGGCGACCGCGCCCAGCGCCGCCAGCGGCGCCGCGTACATGAGGAAGCGGACGATCCCGAAAAGCCCCTGGGCGCAGAGATCGAGCAGCTCGACGAGCGGCTTGGTGCGCGCGCCCAGGTGGGAAAGCGCCAGGCCGAACAGCACCGCCAGGAACAGCACCGGCAGGATCTCGCCCGAGGCGAAGGCGCCGACGAAGCTGTTGGGAATGATGTCGAGCAGGAAATCGACGAGGGTCAGCGATTTGGCGCTCTGCGCATAGCCCGCCACCAGCCTGGTGTCGAGGCTCGCGGGATCGGCGTTGAAGCCGGCGCCGAGCGGCCAGAGATTGCCGACGGCAAGGCCGATGAGCAGCGCCAGCGTCGAGACCGCCTCGAAATAGATCAGCGACTTGACGCCGATGCGCGCGATCTGCCGCAGATCGCCGATGGCGGCGATGCCGACCACGACGGTGGTGAAGATGATCGGCGCGATGATCGCGCGGATCGCCTTGATGAAGGCATCGCCCAGCGGCTTCAGCGACAGCGCGAGATCGGGCGCGAGAGCGCCCAATGCGGCGCCGATGACGACGGCGGCGATTACTTGCAGATAGAGGCTGCGGTAAAGCGGCAGGCGAGCGCCTCGCCCGAAGACGCTCCGACGGGCGGTCATTTCAGACCCGTCAGCCCCCACCTCACCCTAACCCTCTCCGCCCCCAGGGGCGGAGAGGGAGGGACCCATTGCGCAGCAATGGGAGGGTGAGGTGGGGGGAGACGCGGCATGTCAGTCCTTCCTCACGCCGCTCAGCGCGGCATCTTCACCACCACCTTGATCGCGTCCTCGATCCGCTCGCGGGCGTATTTGAGCGCCGTCGGCAGCTCCTCCAGCGGAAAGGTGTGGGTGTGGATCAGCTTGGCGTCGAAGCGCTTCTGCTTCATCAGCGCCATGGCGCGGTGCGTGGCGCTGCGGCCCTCGCCGCGAATGCCGTAGACGTAGATGTTGTTGCGCACGATATGGGCGAGATCGACCGGCACCTTCTGGTGCGGGAAGGCGGCGAGGCAGATGCGGCCGCCGCGATTGACCATCTGCGCCGACTGGTCCATCGCCTCGGGCGCGCCGGAGCATTCGACGACGAAATGCACGCCGCGCCCCTGCGTGAGGCGGCGCACCGCCGCCACCGGATCCTCACGGCGGATGTTGACGACGTGGTCGGCGCCGAGCCGCTTGCCGAGGTCGAGCCGCTCGTCGCGCGTGCCGGTGAGGATGACGGGGTCGGCGCCGAGCGCCTTGGCGACGGCGACGCCCAGCAGCCCGATCGGTCCCGGCCCCGACACCACCACGCCTTCGCCGGCGACGAGGCCGCCGAGCACGTCGAGCCCGTACATCGAGGTGCCGGCGGTGACGACGAGCGTCGCCTCCTCGTCGCTCATGTCGTCCGGCACGTGGACGAGGGTGTTGACGTGGTTGATCGCATATTGCGCGAAGCCGCCATCGGTGGTGAAGCCGTTGGCGCGATGGCCCTTTTGCGGCTCGCCGTAATTGAGGCAGGAAGTGTACATGCCTTCGCGGCAGCGCTCGCAGCGCCCGCAGCCGGCATGCACCTCGACCGTGACGCGGTCGCCGACGCGGTACTCGTCGACCGCCGGGCCGAGCTTCACCACCGTCCCCATATATTCGTGGCCGGGGGTGAAGTTCTTGTTGAAAGGCAGCCCGCCGCCGATCTTGGCCGGCAGCCCGTGGCTGATGATCTCGAGGTCGGTGGCGCAGATCGCCACCGCGTCGACGCGCACCAGCACTTCGGCGGCGCCGGGCTGCGGCACCGGCTTCTCGGTAAAGGCAAGCTCGTCGGGATTGCCCAGCACCCAGGCCTTCATCCTGTCCGGGACCGGATACTGGTTGCTGCCATGCGCGCCGCTCATCGCTGGTCTCTCCCGTCACCCCCGCCCGCCGCCGGCCGGGTTGCTTCGCCCACGACCATAGGCTACAGCCTTGTTGATCGCTTGCAAAGCAACGGAGACGCCGCCATGGCAGCGGATTTGAAAGCGCATACGCTCGGCTGGATCGGCGTCGGCCGCATGGGCTATCCGATGGCGGAGCGGCTGGCGAAAGCGGGCGCCGATGTCAGCGTCTATAACCGCACCCGCGCCAAGGCGGAGCCGCTCGTCACATCGGGCGTCCGTCTCGTCGACCGGCCTTCCGACCTCGCCGACCGCGACATCGTCTTCACCATGGTGTCGGCGTCGGAGGATCTGAAGCAAGTGACGCTGGGACCGGGCGGCGTGCTCGCGGCGGCCGGCAAGGCGCCGCGCATCCTGATCGATTGCTCGACGGTATCGGAAGAAGCCTCCCTCGACGTGCGCGCGGCGGCCGAGAAGCGCGGCACGGCGATGCTGGCCTCGCCGGTCAGCGGCAACGGCAAGGTGGTGAAGGCGGGCAAGCTCAGCGTCGTCGTCTCCGGCCCCAAACCCGCCTATGAGACGGCGCTGCCTTATCTCGAGCGGCTCGGCCAGGGCGTGAGCTATGTCGGCGAAGGCGAGCTCGCGCGCATGGTGAAGATCTGCCACAACGTCTTCCTCGGCATCGTCATCCAGGCGATGGTCGAGATCACGGTGCTGGCGCAGAAAGGCGGCGTGCCGCGCCACGCCTTTCTCGACTTCCTCAACAAGAGCGTGATGGGCTCGATCTTCACCCGCTACAAGACGCCGGCGCTGGTCAATCTCGATTTCGCGCCGACCTTCACGCCGGTGCTGCTGCGCAAGGATCTCGATCTCGGCCTCGCCGCCGCGCGCAAGGTGGGCGCGCCCATGGCGCTCACCGCGTTGACGCGCGAGATCCTCCAGAGCCTGATCGGCCAGGGCTACACCGACCAGGATTTCGCCGCGCTCCTCGTCCAGCAGGCCAAGGCCGCCGGCATGCCGCTGGAGCCCGAGAACGTGCCGGTGAGCGACGGGCTGTCCTGAAGGGCGCGCGGCGGTCAGCGGTCGCCTCCTCGGGCGCCGCCGTCGCTTCGCCGCGGGACTGACCGGCGCCGCCGCGGCGGCTCGATCGCGGGCTC
>Ga0187781_10000040_pt1 | contig 79386 bp, 68 predicted proteins | sample 0715_SJ02_MP02_2_FD_132447 | JGI IMG/M metagenome (GOLD analysis project Ga0187781, IMG submission 132447) | Tropical peat soil microbial communities from peatlands in Department of Meta, Colombia - 0715_SJ02_MP02_20_MG | ecosystem: Environmental > Terrestrial > Soil > Wetlands > Peat | place...
AGAGGAAAGAGACTCAAACGCCGTCCCTTTCCCCTCGCGCTCCTCTATCCCGGCTCAGGCCGGAAAGCGGGCAGACGAAAGTTGTCGTATTCTGACGTGAACCAATTCAGGGGGCAGACCAGTATGTTGATTGTTCAGGATTTTTCTGATGTTGATTGTTCAGAAATTTCTTTGGAATTGAGACGGTTTGCATGCGCCGGAGGCGGCGTTGGCCGAGATTATCTTCTGCTTGCCGACGCCACTAACGATCCTACGCCCGGCTTATATCCGTAGTAGTCGCCGATCTGCTGCAGCTTGCCGATGATTTCCTCGTCGTACTGCTGCTTGAGCTGGGGAGTCAGAATGCTGTGCAGGGCATTGGGATCCTGGGTCAAGTCGAACAAGTAACTTTGCGGCGGGGCATCGTAAGTGGTATAGAGGTACCGCCCGTCTGCGCTAAGAATGCCGTATATCGCCCGTGCATCCGAGGCCAGCAGGAGATCGCGCCGCGGATAGCCGTCGAGTTCCTGTTGAGTCTGCGCGAACAAAGACCGCCCATAGAGCGGATTCTGGCGAATCGGCCGGTGTCCCAGCAAATAGTACAGCGTAGGCGTGATATCGGTCAGCACTGCCGGCCGCGTGTCGTCATACACAAGCTGCTGCCGCATCTTTGCCGGTACATGCATGATGAGCGGCACACGCATGACTTCCGGCCATATCACGATGGAGTGGCTGGTCCGCCCTAGCTCGCCGGTAGCGTCGCCGTGATCGCTGGTCACGATGATGATGCTGTCCTCATACATCCCGCGCCGCTTCAGATAGCCGATAAATCCGCCCAGGCACGAGTCCACCCAGTGTACTTCGCAAGTGAGGCGGGCATTCATTCCGGCCGGTGACTGCCAGTGCTGCGAAGCGGCCGAAGGCACCTTGTTGCGTGCGAACTGGTGGACATTCATCGGCTGCGCATAAAACAGCACCGGTCTGCTCTTATCAGTCCGGGCATCCAGCACAGATTCCAGTTGCTGCACGGTCGAGCACGTCTCGTATTCGTTCCATGTCGCGATGTTGGTGTCGAGCCAGGTGACATCGTCCGACGACGAAAATATCTGCCGCATGATTGTGTCGTAGCTGACCGTTAACTGATAGCCGTCCGTCCGCGCCAAAGTTCGCAGGCTGTTGACTTCATCAAAGGGTTCCGGAAAATGCGTGTGCAGCAGTAATGCTCCCGACCAGATCGCCGGCTCCGACAGCGAAGTGCCGGCATACTGCGTGTAAGCATTCCGGAACACGACACTGTCACGGGCCAGCGCGTCGAGATTCGGTGTGTAATTGACGTGCTCCGGGTTGTACGCTCCTACATAGTCTTGGCGCATTGAATCAATCACGAAGATGAAGATGTTCGGCCGGTTGTCCCGCGTTGGCGACAAGTCATCCACCAGCCGCACCCCGGCATGAATGTGGTTGTCGCGGACGTTAGTGTACTCGCGCAATATCCGGCACAAGTCTGCGCAGGCCTGGACCCGGTTGTTTCCCAGGACGTGGTGCGCCAGCTGAAACGAGGCGTCGTGCTCGCCGTATTCTTCCAGCTTCCGCGAGATGTCATCATCAGTCGAGCCGAGCGGCCTGGACCAGAAAATCTCGGTAATTTGCAGTCCCTTGTAAACAGAGACGCTGATCAGCAGGATTCCTACAATCGTCGCGGCCGAATAGTTCGCCCGCGCGGGACGCAGCCGGTACAGGCACAAGCTCATCGCGATCCAGAAGATCAGCGCCCAGGTGCTGGCGACGAAGCCGTTCCAGTCTTCTCCTCCGATGAGCGACCGCGATGACAGGGCGAGGGTGGTCAGAATGACCATTGCAAGCCAGATTGCGAGTTTCCCCACGCGTGAAAGTGGCTTCTCAGTTTCACCGGCACTTCTGGGCTGGAGGAACGGTAGCACCAGGGAAAACCCAAACACGGTCAACGCGATGGAAAAAGCGGCCGCGTACACATACGCCCCGGCGCCGTCAAAACCAATCGCTGTATCGAGGAAACGCGACAACACAACCCACAGGGTCACCACTATGAACGCACCCACCAGCCCGCGCCGCGCCACCAGAGCGTGTGGACTCTTCTGCGTCAGCCGGAAGATGAAGTTCAATACGGAGAGAATTGCCACCGCTACTACAAGGTGTGTGACGATACTCCACAGAGCAATCTCCGCATCCTGCGTGGGGCTCTCGGAGTTGACCGCCATCCGCGCGCCAAAGGCATAGACCACGCTAACCACAACCGCCACCAGCACTCCCGCCGAATATCCGAAGGGCCGCGCATCCGTCCCGCTGATCGAGCTTTCGTCGGCCTCAGACGGATGCCACAAGGCCAGCCCGATTAACGGCGCCAGACTGGCAAGACTCCACCAGTACGCCGCGCCATCATTCCGCAGGGTGGCCAGGAAGGGACGCACAATAAGATAAACCCCACATAAAATGAGCAGCCCGATTCCGGCCAGGAACGCCGTATTCCGCTTGCGCCAAGCCTGCCGCAGCGGCCAGTTTGCCGCTACCGCTGCGGTGGCCGCGATCCAGTACAACCCGGCTTGATGACGCGTGAACGTGATCATCCACGGATAAGGCGGCGCTTTGATGAAGGCGCAGTAGGTGTACGGCAGAAAGGCCAAGAGGCAATACAGGGACGTAAGAACAAAATACGTTCCCGCGAGCATCCGCAGCAGCGTTTTGAGCCAAAGCTTCAAGTGTCAAACCCCAAGAAGCGATACTGAAGAAGACGGCAAGGCATCTATGCCAATTTCTAATTGTCCACGCGTCGCTTCAAGAGTAGCAAGTTACCATTAGCACCGTGACAACCACCTTGCCCGCTCCAGTCTAGGGAAGTTCGACCGGTGGTCGGGAAGGGGCGACGAAATTAATGACCGGCCTTCGGGAGCCTGCTCAACCTGTGACCAAAGTACCAACCTCGGCAATACTTCCGTTTACCCTCGTCACCATCGAGAATCGTTTCTTTCGGCTAGGATGAAAACTGCAGTCTGAATGCAAGCCGTGCGTTAAGGACGCCCCTGGATGCCCGCACCTGCCGTTAAGAAGTCCGCTAAGCAGTCTCCTGTGGCCTTATTTGCTCGCAACTTCTTCAAGAATCCCGCAATGCTTGGCTCGATTGTGCCCAGCTCCCCCTTCTTGGTGAAGGACCTGATGGCCCAGATCGACTGGGGCCGGGCGCGGGTAGTGGTGGAATTCGGACCGGGAGTCGGCACCATTACCCGCGAACTGCTCAAACGCATGATGCCAGATGCGGTCCTGCTGGTAATCGAGCTCAATGAAGAGTTCGTCGAGTATCTCGGCGCTACTATCCGCGACCCGCGCCTGCGTGTCGTACATGGGACGGCGGCTCATGTGCGCCGCATCCTGGCTGAACAAGGCCTGGCGCCAGCTGACTACATTATCTCCAGCCTGCCCTATAGCCTGCTGCCAGTGCCTGCGCTGCGGGAAATCGTCGCCGAATCCCGCAACGCCTTAAAGGCCCAAGGTTCGCTGCTCGTGTTTCAGTACAATCGCGCCTTGTTGCCTTATCTTAAGTCCACCTTCAGTTCCGTCAAACTTGGCTTCCAATTCTTCAACATCCTGCCCGCGCTGATTTTCCATTGCACGCCGTAGGGTGTGTGCACTGGACGGCGCAATCCTGGTGCGGTCCGATCGTGCACTAAATCACCCTCAGAATTTTGACTGTCCCCAAAAGAACGAAGGCCGGGCATCCCGGAGGATCTCCTCCGGTTTGCCCTGCCTCGTCTTCCCTCAACTTGGAGTGTCAGTCTGGCCCGCTTTCGGGCTGGAGAAGGATCCGTGCCCCGGTGGCATAGATCCCTGCTCAGGATGACAGTTGGATGTGACTAGTGAGCCTCAGTTGCCCCCATTCGAGTTCGAAGCGGTCGTTGCCGGCGCAGCTGCGGGAGTCGCCGTGCCGTAGCGCGTTAGCCGCGGGAAGAATGGCGTGACTTCAAACGGCATCTTATCCCGCGCCGAAGTGATGGCGACCGGAGCGGTCTTTACTATCTCCGCCTTATCGTCCCACGGATTGACCTTCACGCGCCCGCCCAGAGGCAGAGCCGCGATCTGGTCCAGCTTGTTGTTGTCGAGCGCTGGGCCTTGCGTAGAAAGCGCCGACAAACGGGTCACCGTGCCGTTCTCAGCCAGAGGATTGCCCAGGTGCGTCGTCAGCAGCGCGTTCAGCGACCCCGCCCGCGCCTGCAATGCCTTCAGGAACAGTCCCACGTTGTCGAGTTTCTGCGCGTAGGGAGAGTTCTTCAGCAGTTCAAGCGCTTTCTTATCGGCCGCCTGTTCCTCTTCCGGAATGTGCTTGAAACCCAGGTTCTGATAAGTGGCGTCATCGGAGAACAGCATGCGATCGTTGAAGGCATATTGCGAGCCCAGGTTGTGGCCGAGCACGATGTGCGCCAGTTCATGTGCGAGCACAGCCGCCAAGCTGGCCTCATCCGGCAGCACGTCAATTAGCCCGCGGCTGATCACGATGGTGTTGCCCACGCTGAAGGTTTCGAGCGGCGCCGTCAGCAACACGCGCGTGCGCACCGGCCGCGGCAGATCAATGTTGTTGGTGACTTCAAGGTTGTTGACCACGGTCTGCAGAATGTGGTCAACGTCGCCCTCAGGCGCCAGCAGGCCGGCATAGGTCAAGCGCTCGACCACGTTGTCTTCCGCCTGCTGCTGCCACACCCGCTCAGCCTGCAGCGGAGAAGCGTCCTGCGCCGTCGGACTGTCGTCCTTTACGCTGTCCACACGAATCTGCGTCAGTTCGTCGTCTTTGCCGCCCTTCTTCAGGTCGTAACCCCAGATGCGGGTCTGCGCCTTGAATGCGATCTTGTTCTTCGCCCCCGCGGCGAAATCGCCCTCTTCGCTGTAAATGTACGCCGGCACCCAATAGCCGGGGATCAGGTTCAACCGCCAGCTATCCATGTGGAAGAAATAGGAATTGCGCAGCGGCGGATAATAAGTTCCGTTCAGGCGCACGATGTTGAAGCCTTGATCCTCAACCCAGATGCGGCCTTTGAAGCGGCCACGTCCGGCATCTTTCTTCGGCGCCACGTCAAACACCAGGCAACGCACTTCACCCAGAAATTCGCGGCGGACGTAGCTGAAACCGTAGTGCTCACGATCGAAGTCGGTGCGGTCGGCGTAAACCATCCACGAGAACCCCGTGGGCTGGTATTGCACCTTGTAAAGCTTTTGGAATCCGCCGAGCAGGCGGGTCTGAAACCCTTTCTCCTCCTCTTTCAGATAGTCCTTGCGATCTACGGTCTCGCCCATGTCCATGCGGCCGAGAAAGTAATGATCCTCGCTCGGAATCGGGCCCAGTTGCGGGTCGTTGGTCAGATTCTGCAGATAGGTCTCGACCACCGGCGTGCGGTTCGAAAGCGTCTTGATCAGCCCATGCTCGCGCTCGATGAACAGGTTCACCACCTGATCCATGGTGGTGGGGGCAGGTGTGGCGGGAGATGGATCGGCAACGGATTGCGGCGCGGGCGCCGAAGCTGGCTGTGCGGTTTGCGTCGCCGCTGGCTGCGCCGCGGAATTTGCCGGCTGTGCCGCCGGAGCCGCGGGCTGAGACGGTTGCGCCGTCTGCGTCGCATCCGCCACGGGCGGCTGCGGCAACGGCTGCGAATCCGCTGCCTGCTGTGCCGCTGCGACTGCTGATCCAATGAACGCGGATCCCATGAACAATGTTCCAAGCACAACCCCAGTAAGCATCCGATTCCAAGTACGCATAACGCTCATCTCCAGGTTTCTTTGACCCAATTTCGTGTCCCTTCAACTGCTCGACTGCCCTGACTGCTTCGCCAAACTCTTCCTGCAAAACCACTGCCGGCCGCGGGCTCAGTAGGCCATCTGGAACTTGACGTGAACCAGCGCGACCGAATCCACCGGCTGCCCGTTGCGCAGGGCCGGCTTGAACCGGATCTGTTTCGCGGCCGTAATGGCCGCCTCATCCAGTCCGTGTCCCAGGCCGTTCACCACGCGATTCACCTGCAGCATTCCGTTTGCCCCGAAACTCATCTCCAGCACAACTTCGCCCTCGATCTTCAAATTTCGAGCCTCGGCGGTATAGAGCGGATTGGGTTTGAACGTAATCTCGACCGGCGTGGTCGGTCCTGCATCCGCGGCCACGATCTTCGGTCCTCCGTGCACAACCTGCTCTGACCCGAATCCTCCGGTTGAAACCTGGCCGGTTCCCTTGCCTTTGGGAGCGGTTGCGACGCCGCTGCCGAAATCGGCACTGGCCACCGTACCTTTGATTCCCTTAGCTCCGCCCGATCCATTCCCGTATCCCGGACCGGCTGGGAGGTCAAACGACCCCAGCGCGGCTGCGTACAGCTTCGCCCCTTGCTTGCCCGTGCCCGGCAGACCATTAGGATCGCCAAAGCCTCCGGTCTGCACTTTTTCGATCGGGGCGTTGACGGTGGGCTTGGCCGAGCTGCCCGTGCCAAAGTCCCCCGTATGGACCAACTGCGGACGTGTCGCCGCCGCAATCTTGATTTGCGGCGCGGCAAACTGGTTCACCACCACTTTGGGCGGCTCGATCGGCTGTTCTACATGGTGACGCACTTCGGGCGGCACCACCAGCTTGGGCTGCTCCAGCACCGGGATCTTCACCGTCGGCGTCGGCCGCCGGATCTCGGGCTTCGGCTTGATAGGTTCCGGCTCCGGCCGCAGCGCCGGCATGGGAATCAGTTCCACCACGTGATATGCCTGCAGCTGCAGCTTTTCCGGCATCAGCAGGCCAATGTTGACCAGCACCAGCACAACCAGCGTCACCAAACCGTAGCTGGCGGCCATCGCCTTTTTGTTGACCTTGCGTTCAGGCAGTAGTCCGAGTTGAAATCCGCGGTAAGGTGTCGCCATTTTCCAATTCACTCCACTGGGACCCGGCAGGGGAGCGTGCCGGGACTTGGAGATTTAAAAATACGGGAGTTAGGACAGGGGGTAAACGTGTCAACGGCTCTTGGCCTTAGGTAACCGGCGATACGTCCTTTTGTGAGACTGGCCCAGAACGGGCGCTGGGCAGGCGTTCTCGCCGATGTTCGCGGCTCCCTTCGGACGAATCAGCGAGCAAACACGGAAGTACAGGCGTGAAAAACAAGCTCTGCCTGTGGAAAACTGGTAGAGCAAACGGCGACGCAGGCAAAGGGCGGCAAGGCCGACTCTTTACTGGCGATTCTCGGGGCGGTTCGTTGCGACCTTTGCGGCTAAACGCTCTTGCGTCTGCGCTTCGCGAAAAACTCGAACACCGGAATCCCCGCCAGAATCACGAGCGCGCCATATCCAGAATTGGGCCAGTCGCTTTTGAACGTGTAGCACAACAGAGCGGCGGCCACGGCAACGAAAACCCCGGGAGTGAGAGGATATCCCCACATCTTATAGGGCCTCGCCGTTACGGGCTCCCGCCGGCGCAATACAAAGATCGTGCTGCCCGCAATCATGTAGAACAGCCACTCGGCGAAAATCGCCAGTGAGAATAACTGCTGGAAATTTGCCCCCAACAGCAACAGTACAGTCGACAGCACAGCCTGGACCACGATCGCGACCGAAGGCGTGTGAAACTGCGGATGCACTTTGGCCAGCGCGTGAAAGAAGTATCCGTCGCGCGCCACCGCAAACGGCACCCGAGCCCCGCTCATGACCGTGCCATTTAGGGTTACCAGCATCGAAAGCGCCATGCCCGCCGAGACGATTCCTGCGCCCATCGCTCCCACGACCCGGGCCACCGCATCCGATGCGGGCCGCGGCGAAGCCGCAATCGCGCTCGCCGGAAGCACATACTGCACGGCCGCATTCACGACCATGTAGAGCGCTGCCACCGTGGCCACGCCGGCGATCAGCGCGAGCGGAATACTCCGCTCCGGACGCTTCACTTCACCCGCCACCATGTTCAGGTCGTTCCAGCCGTCATAAGCCCACAGCGCCGCCACCAACGCCGCCATGAAGCCTGCCATCCCACCCTTCGCTCCGGCGAACGCGCCGGTGAAATTGCTCCAGCCGCTGCCTGCGACATTTTTCGCTCCACCGAAGCAAACCAACACAATTCCTAGAATGATGGCGATCTTCAGCAGTGTGAACACGAGCTGAAATTCACCGGCTTTCTTGATTCCGATGTAGTTGAGAGCGGAAATCAGAATGGCGGCAGCTATGGCGACGATTTGTCCCCAGTTGACGGCGAAAGGTGAAGCTATAACGCTAGCCGAGAAGAACGAAAAAACCGGAAACGTCGCCAGAATCCTTACCAGACCGGTCGCCACCGTGGCCACCGACGCCGGCTTGGCCACCACGAACCACGTCCACGCATAGAGAAACGCAGCCAGCGGCCCGTATGCGTCGCGAATGTACACATACTCTCCCCCGGCCCGCGGCTTCATCGCTCCCAGCTCGGAGTAGGTGAGTGCTCCGAAGAACGACAGCAGGCCGCCCACAATCCAGGCCAGGTAAACGAGCTTGGCCGATCCCACCGCCTGCATCATCTCCGCCGGGACGAGAAAGATCCCGCTGCCGATGATCGTCCCTACTACCACGGCCGCGGCATGGCTCGCGCCCAGTTCGCGAGAAAGCTCAGGGTCGCCTGGATGGGGCGGGCGCTCCCGCCCGCCACCCGGTGTGGTTGCCATATGCGAATTGGGAGTATACGTGAGGGCTGAAGCTGCGGGAAGCTCAGACGGCGAGGCGACATGGCACTCCCGGCACCATCCGGCGATTGCGCGGCCACGCCATCCGGCGTATACATGCGGTGAAGTGATTCTTACCAGGAGACATAATATGAAAACTGCAGTTTCTGCATTGCTGTGCCTTCTGCTCGCGGTCGTTGCGGTGGCGTTTCTTTTCAGCGGGCCCATTTCCCTTGCACAGGATTCGGTACTGCCCGCGCCATCCAGCGGCAAAGCCATCGTCTGTATCTACCGCACATACAGATTTACCGGCTCGTCCGCACACGACGAGCTTTATGTCAACGGCACGCATCTCGGCAAACTCCTCAACAGCGAATACGAGTTCATGGAAGTGCCGCCGGGCACGGTTGTGATCTCCGGATTGCCCAAGGAGTACTACGGGAGCGTCATCATGTCCGCCGCGGCGCTCGCCAATCAAGCCCGGCAGAAGGAAAACGAGCGGGCCCGGTTTGAGGCGGAAGCGGGCAAAACCTATTACTTCAAATGGACCTCCGACCCCTTTGCGACTGGAATCAAGGTGACGCCTGAGGATCCCGGGAAGGGCGCCAAAGACATACGCAAACTCCACCTGTCCAAGCCGGTTGACGACAAGGAAGAGGCGAAACCAGAAACGAAAGACACCGACAAACCGCCGGCGAACTAACAGCGCTCCGACTGTGAGCTTTCGGTAAATGTGGGAGCCCAGCGGGGAGGACTTCAGAAAGCGCGTCGACGAATCTCTGCTGAAGTTCAACGGCGCGCAGGCCACAACCTCCGGCTGAGCTGGCCAAACCGGCGGATACAACCAAGTAAGTGCGCTGGACCGGCCATGCCTCCCAGCATGGCCGGAATCTGCGCTGTGCTAAAACGGCGCTAAGATCGCGGAGCGCTGGAGGCGGCCTAAATGCGAAGATCGCTGAGGGAGGACCTCGTTCTTCCTCCGCGCACAGTCTCTTCGTTCTTCTCTGCGTTGTCTGCGAACCTTTGGCGCCTCTGCGGTTAGACCCTCCTGTCTTGCCCGGCTTGGGCAAAGACCGCGCTCAGCACCCAGCCCACCGCAAACGTCGCCGCAGTTCCGGTCATCACCCACCAGGTCCACGGAACCTGCGTCCCTAGCCAGAGGTAGAGTTCGACGCCGAAGCCACACATCATCCCCACCATTGCGCCGCGCTGATTCGCGCGCCGCGTGAGCACTCCTAGCAGAAACGCGCCCAGCAGCGCACCATACGCCACGGACGCAATTTGCAGCCCCACCTCCACGACACGCCCTGCTTTGTGGAGGGCAATGACTGCCAGCGCAAACAGCACGCACGCCCATATGAGCGTCGCCAGCCGGGAAATCCGCAACTTTATCTTTTCTTCCAGCAGCGGCCGTAGCCGCACGTAGAAATCCAGAATCGTGCTCGACGACAGCGAATTCAGCGCCGCACTCAGATTCGACATCGCAGCCGCCAGGATTGCCGCGATCAGCAGCCCGGAAACACCATGCGGCATGCGCGTCACTATAAAGGCCGGATAGATGCGGTCCGGCTTGCCAAACGCAGCCGACGGCACGCGATAGTAAACCCACAGCAAAATGCCAACGGTCAGAAACAGGGCAAACTGAAATAGAATTGCGACTCCGCTCGAAACCAGCGCCATCGCCGACTGTTTCTGTCCTCGCGCCGCCAGCAGCCTCTGCACGATGAGCTGATCCGTGCCGTGACTCGCGATGGTGAAAAATGTTCCACCGATCAAGCCCGACCAGAACGTATAAGGAACAGAAACGTTCCTCGTGAAATCGAACACCTGCAGCTTGCCCGCTCCGGCCGCCGCTGCATGAATCGCCGCCCAACCTCCCGGCACGAGGTGGAAAATCGTCGCTACGCCCACGAGCGTTCCGCCGACATAAATCACCGTTTGCACCACGTCGGTCCAGATCACCGCCGCAAGCCCGCCTTCAAACGTATAGATGAGCGTCAATAAAGTGATAATCGCAATCGACGCTACTTCGCCCGTCCCCAGCGCGATCGCGACCACAATCGAAACTGCGTAGACACGCACGCCCTCGGCTGCGGCTCGCGTCAGCAGGAATAATCCCGCTGTCAGCGACCGCAACCCGCGCCCGAAGCGCCGCTCGATCAGCTCATATGCGGTGTAGAGATCGCCGCGGAAATAATGCGGCAAGAGCACCAGGCTGATCACGATTCGCCCGCCAACATAACCCATCACCACCTGCAGGAAGGTGAAGTTCGTGTCGTAGGCCAGCCCAGGAATGCTGATGATGGTCAGCGTGCTGGTTTCCGCGGCGACAATCGAAAGCGCGATCGCCCACCAGGGAATGTCGCGCCCAGCTAGAAAGTAGTCGCGCAGCGAGCGCTGCCGCTGGTGGAAACGCAACCCGAACAGCGTAATTCCGGCCAGGTACAGCGCAATGATGGCGAAATCGAGTTTGTTCAGACCCATGGTCCGGTCGGGGATACAACGTTCTTTGTCATTCCGACAGCGAGCGAAGCGAAGGTTCAGAAATCTGTTTCCTGGTCCGGTCCCGCTCCCATTATTACGGGAATTCAAGGGTTCCGGGAGTGTGACTCTGTAGAACTCAGCAGCCTTTGATCCCGGACTGGCGGTGACGGGTGACGGACAACTGACAACTGAACTGATTTTTGGCCCCTGTGTTACAACTACCTCGTGCCCTACTACCTCGGCATCGATGGCGGCGGCACCAAGACGACCTGCGCTGTGGGCGACGAGTCGCGGCTTCTCGCTATGGCAATCGCCGGTCCCAGCAATATCGTCCGCGTCGGCGAATCGCAGGCCCGCGAGTCGATCGAGCAGGCGGTCCGGCAGGCCTGCGCCGCCGCAGGCATCTCGCCAGTCGAAGTGGTGGGCACCTGTCTCGGCGGTTCCGGAGCAGCTCATCCCGAGCTTGCCGCAAGGGTCTGCCAGATTCTCGCCGCCCTTCTGCTCTCCCCAGTCATGGTTGTCGGCGATATGCAAATCGCCCTCGAAGCCGCCTTCGATACCGGACCGGGTGTGATCGTGATCGCCGGCACCGGCTCGATTGCCTACGGTCGCGACGCGAACGGCAACACTGCCCGTGCCGGAGGCCGGGGCTTTGCGATTTCTGACGAAGGCTCGGCGCACTGGATCGGCCGGGCTGCCGTCGGCGCGGTGTTGCGTGCCGCGGATCTGAAACCGGGAGCGGGCGGAAGCTTTTCGCTGCTAAATTCCCCGCTTGCCGTGGCGCTGCAGCAGGCTTGGAATGTCGCTTCGCCTGCTGATCTCGCCCGCGCCGCCAACGCGATTCCTCCGCCCGATTTTGCGTCGCTCTTTCCTGCGGTCGCCGCCAGCCAGGACGATCTCGCCGCGCGGGTTCTTACCTGCGCTGGCACGGAACTGGCCCAACTCGCTGCGGTCGTCGTCCGCCGCTTGTTCAGCGAAGTGCACATCGCCTCCGTCCCGGTGGCCATGATCGGAGGCGTCTTTCGTCACGCTCCGCTCGTCCGCCAGGTTTTCTACAATGAACTCCGCGCCCTGGATTCGCGGGTGGAAGTGAATCCGCAGGTCGTCGAGCCGGTCGAAGGCGCATTGCGCCTTGCGCGCAGGGCGGGCGGAGTTAGCGAAATTACATGAGCACGGAAAAAACAGAGATAGCATCGGTTTCGCCAGAGGCACCGGCGCCTTCGTTTCCCGCCGCAGCCGGCTTCGCCCTCACCGAAGACATTGCGCTGTCGTTGCTCAAGAACCGCGATCTTTCCTCAGGAGAGGTCGAGCAAATCTGCAAGAACAACGCGCTGATCAAATCGCGCAAGGTACGCCTTGCGCTGGCGGCGCATCCCGGTGCTCCCCGGCGAATCGTACTGCGCTTAATCCGCGAGTTCTACACTTTCGACCTGATGCAGTTCTCGCTCATGCCGGCCGTCCCCGCCGACCTGAAGCGCGTGGCCGAAGAACAACTCGTGGCTCGCCTCGCTTCCATCACGCTTGGCGAGCGCCTTTCGCTGGCGCGACGGTCGTCCGGACTGGTTGCGGCTGCGCTGCTGCTCGATAAGGAGGTGCGTGTGTGGCAGGCCGCGCTCGAAAATCCGCACCTGACCGAGGCCGCCATCACTAAGGCGCTGCTGCACCCAAGCGTCAGCGTCGCCTTCGTCGAAGCCGTCTGCCGTCACGCGAAGTGGTCGCTTCGCTCCGAAATTCGCCTCGCCTTGCTACGCAACCCCCACACGCCCCTGGCGCGCGCCCTCGAATTTGCCCGCCGCCTCTCGCCCACACAGTTGCGCGATGTGCTGCGCACTTCACGCCTACCGGAGAAGATCAAAGATTACTTGCGGAAGGATTTGGAAAGCAGGGGAAAGAATTGCTGATTATTGATTGTTGATTGCTGATTGGGAATCTGGTTGCCACCGTGCTGTCAATCAACAATCAGAAATCAAACAATCAACAATTTGTTCGGGCGGTCACTCGCCATCGAACTTCGGCGGTCGCGAATTCTACGCCGTTGCCTCCCGCTTCCCGTGCATCATCCCCAGCACTGCCTCGTACAGTCGCTTGCGGGCCTCGTGCCGCTCATAGGCTCGCGTGATGTAGCGCACCCGCACTTCAATCCCCCCGCCGGTTGGCCGCACATTGATTCCCGGTCTGGCCGACAAGGCATGCACCCGGTACCTTGATGTCGCCTGCTGCCATTCCGCTTCGGCCTTGCTGGCATTGGCGGCCGTTTCCTTTTCCACCAGTTTCTCGATGCCATTAACGATGGGATACGGATCTTGACCGGGCGGGATCAGCACCTGCAGTTCGTCCCACATCCACTGACCCGAGGTGGTGAAGTTGAAGAAGTGGCCTTCAATGGCAAAGCTGTTTACGAACGAGACCCTCCGCCCGGTGGGATGACTAGAATCAGTCCAGTTGCCGGTCTCGAGCAATACGGTCTTCAATAGCCCCACTTCCACCACTTCGCCGCCCACGCCGTTGATCTCGACCCAGTCGCCCACGCGGATGCCGTTGCGTCCCATCAGCACGAACCAGCCAAAGAAAGCGACAATGAAGTCTTTCATAGCGACTGTCAGGCCGGCACCGGCCAAGCCCAACACAGTCGTCGTTTGAGTGGGCATGCCGAAGATGATGAACAGAATCACAAGCGCGCCGACAGCTTGAGCCGCAAACTTTACCACCGCGCGCAGCGTGTCCACGCGCTTGTTTTCGGCCGTCATGCCCGTGAACAAATGTTCGATGAGCCGGTCTGCCAGGTAGATACCCACGAGTACCAGCAGAATCCACAGGATCGCCTCGACCAGGTTGTGCAGAGCGGTCCGCTCGCGGGTTTCGACCAGCGCAATCCAGTTGGTGTAAATGTCGCTGAGATCCTGTTCGTCCTGCAGGCGCCGTCCCCGGTCGGCCAAATTCTTCTGATCGAGGGTGTACTGCTTGAGTGCGTCGAGCGCGGCCTTGGCCGCAGCTTTCGATTCTTCCCGGTTTGCCGTCTTGCCGCTCTTAGCGAAGCCTCTGGCTTGTTGCTTGGCCGCCTCGCGGTTTTCTTTTTCTTTTTCAACCTGCGCTTCAAGATCGTCGTGCCGCTTTTTGAGGTAGGCCTGTTTTTCCGTGGTTTCGTAGCGGGCGGCATCGAGCAGCACCGCCTTCTCGCCGAGCGCCCGCCATGCCCGGAACACGCTCAGCAGCGTGTGTGCCTGGTAATCCTGCTCATGCGGATTCACCGCCGAACCCACGCTTGCCGCGTTATGGTCGCCGGCTTCATGCTCCGCCTGCAGGCGCTTGATCTTTGACTGCGGGTCACCTCCGGCCTGCTCCAGGTCCTCCGTCGCGTCGTCCAGCTCGTCCTGATCCAAATCCGTCTGCGCCTTGGCGACGTCAAGCTGATCTTGCAGGTTGTCTTTCTGCGATTCTGGAGCCGCAGCCAGCTTTCGCGTCAGCAGCGTGATATTTTCCTGATCCTCTTTGACCGTCTGCTCCGCCTTGGCCTTGCGCGCGGCAATCTCTTTGGCCTCTGGAGAAAGCGGAGGAGGATTCTGTTCCGCCGTGCGCAGCGCGTCGAAAAAAGCCAAATCGACTTCGTGGTCCCCAACTTTCTCGGCCGCGTGCGCCAGCGCTTGCTCTTCCGGCGTGCCGGCCAGCGCCCCCATGCGCCGCGCCGTCTCCAGAGGCCGCTGGTCCACCAGCGGAAGTTGCGTCAACGCTTTTCGTCCCAGGAGCCTCCTGCCCGTCGGGGCCGCGGTTTCCTCATTTGCAGGCACGGCTCGGGTTTCGACCCATGCCACGATGGCCGCCGCGACCAGAACGAGCAAAACAATTCCCGTAATCCATTGCCGAACTTTCATGACGATTCCTGCCAGACTGCCCCATCACTGTAACAAGAAATCCGCCTCACGGCGAAGTCCAGGGCGGTAGGCACTTTTTCGACTCGAGGTGCAGTCGCGCCTTTGAACGTTCGCGTCATCGCTGGCGAAAGGAAACCGCGCGTGGCGTGGCATATTGGTGCTCGGGTGATGGCCGATCGCCAAGCCAGTCAGCAGTTAACAATCACCAGGGCATGCGATTTTTCCGGGAGTAGAATGGCCGGGTTGTTTGGAGGTCCACATGAAATCATTTCTGCCAATGCTGGTTGTAGTTTTTCTTGTCGCTACGATTCTCCTGCCTGTCTCGCGGCCAACGGTCGCGGCCTCGCCGAAGGCCACAGCTGACACATTGAAGCAACTCGAAGCCGAGTTCATGAAAACTGCCGCCGAGAAAGGCTCTGCGGGATATATGTCGTACTACGCCGACGACGCCGTCGAAGTGCCCAACGGCCACGCGATCATCCCGGGCAAGGCGAACATCGCCGCGACCATGGGCTTCCTCGACGACAAGAACAATCATCTAACGTGGGGGCCGGTAGGCGCAGATGTCTCCGCTGCAGGCGATCTCGGCTACACCTACGGCACCTGGGAATTCCGCGCAAAAGACAAAGACGGCAAGCCTACAGTTGAGTATGGCAACTACACCAGCATCTGGAAGAAGCAGAAGGACGGAAGCTGGAGGGTCGTGCTGGACATGGGCAATTCAAGCACCCCTAAGTGATGTGTTTCGCTGAGGCGACTATTTCCGAAAGTGATTCTGAATTGCCTCCGCCTGAGTCCGCGTCACAACCGCCGACAAAGCTGCAGCGTCGGCCTGTTTCACCGCCTGCACGCTGCCGAAATGCTCCAGCAGGCGGCGCGTAGTGCTGGTGCCAACTCCGGGGATCTCCAACAATTCGGTTGACCGATCCCGCATCTGGCGCCGCTTGCGGTGGAAGGTCACGGCAAACCGGTGCGCCTCATCGCGAATGAGCTGAATCAGGTGCAGCACGGGCGAGTGATGATCGAGCGCGATCGGGTCGCGCTCCTGCCCGTAGACGTAGAGGATCTCTTCGCGCTTGGCGATCGCGGCCAGCGGCTGATTGATAATCTCTAGGGATTCCAGCGCTTCGGCTGCGGCGTGAAGCTGGCCGAGGCCGCCATCGATCAGCACGAGGCTGGGTAGGGTCTTTTTCTCGTCTTGAACACGCTTGTAGCGGCGCGCAACGACTTCGCGCATCGAGGCGAAATCGTCTACGCCCTCAACCGTGCGGATGATGAATTTGCGGTAGTCTGACTTTTTCATCCTGCCGTCTTCCCAGACCACCATCGAAGCGACCGTCTCTGCGCCCTGGATTTGTGAGATGTCGAAGCATTCGATGCGCTTCGGCAAATCCGGCAGACCGACGACCTCCTGCAATTCCTCCTGAATTCGCCGCGCATTCGGCTTAAGCACGCGGAAGCGCTGATCGTAGGACTGCTTGGCGTTGTTGCCGGCGAGATCAATGAGCGAGCGCTTGTCGCCGCGCTGCGGCACGAGAATGTGCACCCGCGCCGCGTGAGCATTTTTGTCCGCACCTTGCTCAGACAGCAAGTCTTCCAACTCTTCGCGATCTTCGAAATCCACGGGCACATACAAATTCCGCGGCACATAGGGCTGGCCGATATAGAGCTGCTTGAGCAGGGCAGAGAAGAATTCGCCGGGATGAAAAGTCGTCTTGTCATCCTGAGGTCCGGGCTTGTTGCGGGCGGAAGGATCTATGGACAGCTCGCCATCTTCGTTCCTGCCGGCAAACTGCAAAGGTCCTTCCCCTTCGACATGCTCAGGGTCAGGATGACGAATGGTGACGGAGTCTTCAGCCGCCGCAAACTCCGGCAAATCCTCCCAGAAGAACTCTCTCCGGTCGACCATCTTGCCGCCGCGCATGTGAAACAGGTTCACAGCCAGCATGCCATTCTCGTAGTGATAACCGAAGACGTCGGCGTCGTCGCCTTCAGCGGCGGCGATGCGCTGCCGTTCCTGCAATTGTTCGACGGTCGAAATCAGATCGCGATAACGCGCCGCTCGCTCATACTCCTCGGACGCGGCCGCCTGGTCCATGCGCTCGCGTAGCGAGCGCGCAAGATCAGTCGGCCGGCCCTCCAGAAATAGTTTCGCATCCCGCATTGCTTCCTGATATATGTCGGCCGTGGTCAGTTCCTTTACACATGGACCCAAACAACGCTTGATGTAGTACTGCAGGCAGGGCCGCGGGTGAAAGCGAGTCAGATCCACCTTGCAGGAGGGAATCAGAAAATTGCGGTGAATGAGATCGACGATGCGGTAGGCGAGATTGGCCGGGAAGTAGGGACCGTAGTACTCGCTGCCGTCCTTGCGTAGGCGGCGCGTAACGTAGACGCGCGGCCAGCACTCGCCGAGCGTGAGCTTCACGTAGGGGTACGTTTTATCGTCGCGCAGCAGAATGTTGAAGCGCGGCTTGCGTTGCTTGATCAGGTTGTTTTCGAGGGCCAACGCTTCTTTGTTGTTGGCGACGGTAATGTACTCGACATCGACCGCTTCGCGCACCAGCGTGCCGGTCTTCGCGTCCTCCCAGCGGCCTTCGTGAAAGTAGCTCGCCACGCGGCTGCGCAGATTCTTGGCCTTGCCAACATAAATGACTTCGCCTTCGGCGTTTTTGTAGAGGTAAACACCGGGCCCGGTGGGAATGGTGCGGATTTTGGCCAGCAGGTCCATCGCTGGAGGATAGATTCATTCTATTCGATGGTGGCGGGACGTTGGCGCAGGGAAACAGCCCTCGCAGAAGGCCTCACCCTGCATACAGCAAGCCTCAAATTGCCGCCTGCTCGGAGAGTAAAAACTGGCTGCTGATTGCCAGCGACAAACCGGGTCTCCGCCAGTTTTCCGCGAAGGGCGCCAAGATAAGCCGTGCGGACGGGGGGGCCCCGCATCCCCCGACCGTATAAAATTTCCATCCTAGCTGTGTGGGGTTTGCGTTGACGTTACCTTGCCTGGCGCTCGATCACCGATATTATTTTCCGCAAGCCATTGAAAATGTTTATACTTATCAGGGTCGGGCCAGGGGGGCTACACTGGCCCCTGCCGTGCAAAGTTTGTAGAACAGTTGTGAGAAATACCCCCAATCCCAGGGCTTTAGGAGTGAAGACAGCGCGCCGCCACCGGATCTCGCCCTAGCAGTTTTGGCAAGCCAGTTTCGGGGAACCAGGCGCGACAAAAAGGTTGGACCAAGGAGCGTTATCGCTATGACCCGCACTTCATTGGTGATTTGTCTGGCGGCCAGCATGGTGGCCACAATCGGGTGCGCCAGCAAGAACTACGTGAAACAGCAGACCACGCCGCTGATCAACAAGACCAACGAGCTTGATGATCTGACGGCGAAGAACACCAAGGACATCAAGGATGTTGACGCGCGCGTGCAGGCTGGACTGGCCGCGGTGAATGCCAAGACGGATGCGGTCGAGCAAAAGGCGCAGGCCGCCGGACAGACCGCCGCTTCCGCCCAGCAGATGGCCGACGCCGCCAATAGCCGCGTGGGCGTGTTGACCAACACCGTCGCCAATCTCGACAACTACCACGCGGTCGCCGAGACCTCGGTCAAGTTCGCCTTCAACAGAGACAACCTGACGCCGAAGGCGAAGGAGGCGCTCGATCAGCTTGCCGCCAGCATTGCCTCGACCAAGGGTTACATCATTGCCCTGGAAGGCGGATGCGACTCTGTCGGATCGACGGAATACAATTACGACCTGAGCCAGCGCCGGGCAAATTCGGTGATTCAATATCTGGCGTCGAAGTACAGCGTGCCTGCGCACAAGATCTATGTAATCGGTTTGGGCAAGGACAAGCCGATCGAGTCCAACAAAACGGCTTCCGGGCGCGCTGATAATCGCCGCGTCGACGTGCGCCTGATGACGAACACGGTCGGTGAAAGCACGCCTGCGACCACGGGTCAGAACAATCCGTCGTCGATGTAGGGAGGCTGTAAGAATGCGCGCCGAACGCGCGATTTGTTCGCCCGCGCGAAACGCGGGCAGTTCGCGCGGCGCGCCTGGATCCTTCGCGAGGCCAAGAGCGTCTCGCTCAGGATGACAAGGTTTTTCCTCCTCCCCGGAGGACTTCGCCAACCAGGCCGCTCAAAGCCCTCCCCCTGAGCGGCCTGTTTTTTGTTTGCAAGCGATGAGCGAAAGCACCCCTTTATATCGATTTGACCCGGGCCGCTTCCACTCCACGGCTTTCCTCCCCTACGGTGCGACGACGAACCGCTGGTTGCTGGTCAACGTGCCGGTCGAGGTCGTGACCCTGACGTAGCCCGTCGTGGCGCCAAAGGGGACCGTGGCGAACAACTGGGTGCCTGATGTCACCTTCACGGCAGCCGGTTTTCCGTTGAAGCTCACGGTGGTCGAGGGCGTGAATCCTTGACCGAGGATCTCGACTAGAATCCCTACCCTGCCCTGAGAAGGAACCAGCGCCACAAACGGCGGCAAGTGGTTATTCAAGCTGAACAAGACGCCGCAATAGCCACTAGCGCAGTTGCCATTGTCGTCGATCCCACCTCCGTGGGTAACACCGAATAGCACCCCATTGGTATGCTGAATAGGCACAAGCGGATATGCTCCTGTGGTGAAATCGAAGTCGTAGAGCACGGTTAATTCGCCCGCCGGGGTCATTTTGAACAAGGTGCCGCAGCCGCCGGGACCGCAATTGGTACTGGATCCACCGTTTCGCGCCACGCCGTAGAAATTCCCGTCGGTGGCCTGAACCAGGCCGGCGGGGTCGGCCCCCTCAGCGCCGCTCATGACATGCAGGACGGTGAGGGTTCCGCCCGGTGTGATCTTGAAAATCGTTCCCTGCTGTGGCGATGGACCGAGCGCTGCCGTGCCGTAGAAGTTGCCATCGTTCCCCAAAATCAGGCTGTAAGGCCCGGCACCGTCGTGCACATCGTCAAAGCTGTGCAGCAGCGTTACCTTCCCGTTGCGAGTCATCTTGAAAACGGTGCCGTAGCCGTTGCCCACTTCTCCCCCTGCCGCAGCTGTCCCATAGAAGTTGCCATCTGCCCCGAGAACGAGGGAAGTTGGATTGCAGCCTTCTGTTGCTGCGGTGAATTCGTGCAGAAGGGTAAACACGGCGCTCGATCCGGCGCCAGTAAGGCGGTACGCCGTGCCACAGCCGAACTTGCTAAACTCATTTCCTCCCTCATTGACTATTCCGTAGAAATTTCCGTCGGGGCTTAAGATCGGTGGCACGTAGGGGTAAGCGCCATCCGTGCCCCCGCTGAAATTGTAAAGTGTCGTCAGGGTACCCGTCGGTGTCACGTCGAAGAGGGTCCCATACGTGGACGCGCCACCAACTGCTGTGGCGCCCAGAAAGTGTGCGTCCGGGCGGAGAGTGAGGCTGGAGGGGGTGTAGGTGCCACTGCCACACACCGACTCCGCGCAGAAGCTATATAAAGCCCTAACCCTTCCCGCGGTGGTCGATTTGAATACGGTGCCAGTGTCGTTCGCGCCGCCATAGCCGGTTGTACCGTATAAGGCGCCATCAGCCCCTTGCGTCAAGCCGCTCTCGGGTATCAACGGATCTCCACTCTTGGTTCCAAAGTCGTAGAGCACGGAGTAAGTTTGTGCGTATACCGAGTTGGCTGCAAACAAAACGAGCAGCGCCAGCAAGGCCAAAGTAGACAAGCGATAGATTGAACTCTTGTTCATGATTTTCGTCTCCATTCAGACTCCTCGGCTGGATTGTCCGGAAGCCGCGCTAGTACAGATTTTTGTTTTGGGGGAGACTGGGCCCTCGAGTACGTGCCGGTTGGGGGGAACGTCCGTACAGGAATACGCGAATTCTACCCCTGCCCGTCCGCTTGTCAAGACGGAATATCGAACTACGACTTGCTAGTACGCTCGGATTAGTCAACGATACGAGTGCTGCCGACTCGTGCATGGACAGGTCGCGCTTCGTCTCATCGCTGACACATTGACCGCTGAATGTGCGGAGGGAACGTCCGTGGAATTAAAATAGTGGCATGCGATTCGTTTTTGTCTTGTTGCTCACAGTGAGTATGGCGGCGTGGGCGCAGAATTCGTCCCAGCAGGACAATTCTGCACCGGCAAAGCCGCCAGCAACGAACACATCTCCGGCTGCCGACTCAAAGCCTGACCAGACTCCAGCGCCCAATCCTCCTCCGCCACGATCGGACAGCGTGAATGTGAACGCGCTCGACGACTCGCCCGGCGAGAGTTCCAGCAAGGACGAGCAGGTAGACCTCAGCCCGCCCGAGAACGATGCGCGCATGCATCCGGACAGCGCCGGGGCGGTTGTGAATGCCGAAGGCTCTCCGGACCGCAGCGGCGTGAGCGAATTCCATCCCTGGGATCCGCACAAGGCGGCTAAAGATATTGAAGTGGGAGACTTCTATTTCAAGCACAAGAACTACGTTGGCGCGGAGAGCCGCTATCGCGAAGCGCTGCTCTACAAAGACAATGACGCGATCGCCACTTTCCGCCTGGCCGTGTGCCTGGAAAAAATGAATCGTTCCGACGAAGCGCGCGAACAATACGAAAGCTATCTGAAGATCCTTCCCTACGGACCGGAGGCAGCAGAAGCCAAGAAGGCCATTGAGCGGTTGAAAAGCCCTGGGGCGAACGCGAAGCCTGCGAAGTGATGCGTCGCTGAACACGCACGGCGCCGTCGGAACGCGTTGTGACGTTTACTGACCGGGGTTCCAGATGCGGCCGCCAGCAGATTACTTCTCGACCCGGATGAACTCTCCGCTAGAAGCGTCGACCGCGACCGTCAGTTTGGCGGTTTCCCTGCTGGCGCCATAAATCACGTGCCAGACCAACTCATTGGTGTTGCGGTTCCAGTCGCAAACATAGGATACCGGCGTGTCCGGCTCCTTCCCCAGAATCTCATCGCCGCCATGTTTCTGCGCCGCGGCGAAGGCCTGATCAGAATCGACCTTGAGAAATGGCATATCGAAAACTTGCATGGATGAGTTGGTGGGGCTATAGCTGTCTTGGATGCCGGGGTTGACGCCGCGTTCGGGCGCGTCGCTGGCCGCGCTGCCTGACCACGTGTAGGTCTTCGCCAAGCGCATATTGGGGGAGGCAAAGCCGCCGCGCCAGATGGTGCATTTTCCGTCGTGGCCGTTGCCATCGCTGGTCACTACGGATTCCAGACGGTAGGGCTTGGCGTCCGCTTGCCAGCCGCGGGCAGAGACATAAAACTTCCGGAAAGCAGAAAGCGCCGTGATCAGCTCGGGGCCCTTGACCTCGGCCTTGGTTTCAGCGGGCTTATTCGATTCCGAGGTGCAGGCGCTAAGCAGTATCAGCAGAATGAGTGCGACAGCTAGAAACACGCGCGAAGTTGCCAGCCGGGACAGTTTGCCATCGCGGCGTGCTAAAGCCGCTCCCGACATCTGCCCGCAAAGAGCAGAAGAGTTCCTGGAAACAAGGCCAGCCATTTTCATGGCGTCCTTTCTTTTTGTTACTGAGATGAGATTGATATTGCCGCCGAACATTCTACTCGAAGCAGCGAAGAAGGTATGGAACACGAGCGGACCTCCGCCCCAAATCAGGCCTTTCACCTGCGGATCATGACGAAAATCTTGTCGGACGTTGCAGAGTCGCCCACGCGCAACCCTGTTCTGCTGCTCTTGAAATGACGAGGCCCTGGCGAATTTGCATGCCGCATTAGCTACGGCTCGCGGATCGAGGCTGGAACTCCGGCTTTGCGTGCCTCCTCCACCATATCGTCCAGTTTTTGTTTGGCGTCGTCGAGAGCCTTCTGCTTATCCGCGATCTGCTGCTTGTACTGGGCGTCCTGCTTGTCCCAGTCGGCTTCGTTGCGCATGCGGTTGCCGGCATCGGCATACATGGCGGCGGCACGCAGCTTATATTCGCGCTGGAGCACGTCGAGTTCACGCTCTAGCAGGCTGATCTGGTCCTTCTGGGCCGCGATTCTGTCACCCCACTGCTTCCATGCTGCCTGTTTGGCAGCCTCGTCTTCCTCCGGGCTCTTGGCCGGGGTGGTAGTTGCGGTCTTGTCCTGGGAGGCAGAAGTAGCGGCCTCGGTCGAAGACTGTGCCTTGCCTTCGCCTGTACCCGCGGTTGGCGTGGCCGCGGTCGTCGTCGTCGCGGACGTAGCCGCTTCTTCAGGCTTGTTCTCGCCCGCAGGGGCAGGGGTGTCGGAGGCGTTGCCTACGATCGACAACTTCTCTTCTCGAGGCAGATTGTCGTTGTCGAACACCTTCGGCTTGGCTTGCACTGGAGTCTTGCGAATCTGGCGGGCATAGTCGCCGAGTGACGAACCCGCGACGGCCGAGCCTTGCGAATTCGACGATGCCCGATTCTGAGAAGCCTGATTCTGCGAGGCCTGACTCTGCGACGCCTGGTTCTGCGACGCGTCATTTTGTGCGCCAGCGACAAGGCCGAACAAGCCCAGCAACAGCGCGATTCTGATGCCACTCCATGTAATGCGTTTCATAACTTTCACCCTCTTCTTGGTTTGCTCCTCGTTTTCTGTCGTCGTAAAGCTCTGTAATTCGTCCGTCGTCCTAAATACTTGCGCCGGCGTTCGCGGCGCGGCCGCTCCCGGCGCGTTTTTCGGTCAAGAATCCCCCCAGCGTGCGATCCAGACGCAGCGCTTCCTGAGCGATGTCGCCGGCCAGTTGTTGGGCCAGCTCCTGATCGCGGCTGTTGGCCAACTGCTGCGCGTAGCCAGAGATGGTCGTCAGCGAGGTGCGAAGTTCGAGCGCCATCTCAGCCGAGATTTCGCCATGCAGTTGCTCCTGGCGGCGCATGCGCTCCAGTTCGCTTAGGTCATTGATCACGCAGGCAACCCCGAGCAGGCCGTCCTCGGCCGCAGGCACGGGAGAAACCGTGACCGCTAGGAAGCGCTTCTCGCCGGCTGGCGTTTCGTAGTCCGCCTGAACCTGGCGCCGCCTGCTGCCGTGACGAAGCACGGCGTCAACTTCGTCGGCGAGGCGCACGGGTTCGTCGGAGGGTTCGGCCCGATCAGGCACGGACGCAGTTGATTTGTCAGCATCAGAATTGCTGCTCTCTTCGTCGCAAACTTCATCCGTGTCGATGATCCTTTCGCAAACGCGGAGGCCGTCGCGGCTATCGAGCCAAACGTCGTTATGACTGAAGCTGTTGCGAACTACGCAGCCGCGAAAAATGTCTTCCGCACTCATGCCTGTGGTGGAGGCGAATCCTAAGATCTCCTTGGCCGCCGGATTACTCGTTTTCACGAGCCCGTTTGGCCCGAACACCAGCACACCGCAAGAGAGATTGGAAAGGACGGCCTGGCTGAAGGTTTCGGTAATCCTTGCCCGATGCTGTTCGGTCTGCGACTGCACATGCAGTTCATGCTTCTGCTGCTTGAGTTGCTGGATGACGGTGTTGTAGACGTGAAGGGGCAGGGCGGCGTTGGCGGGTGGCACGTCGGAAGAAAGGTCGGCCTCCTGGGTAATGTTTTTGCGCAGCAGGCGGATGAAGATCATTCCCAGCAGAAACGCGAAGGTGCCGCAGAACAGCACAACCAGGGCACGCAGCAACACGGGATTGGTCAGGATTTTCACCACAGCCTCCCGTACCAGCCCAGGAACCGGTCCCCGAAGAAGAAAGCAAGCAGGGCGGTGCTGCCGAGAAAGACGCCGAACGGCATCTGGTAATAGCGGTAGACCATTTGCGCCGATCGCCAGGCGCGATGGCGAGCAGCCTCGGCATCGGCCTGGCGCCGCATGAAGCGCTGCGTGCGTTTCAGCCATACCACCAAGATCGTAGTCAGGCCGAACAGCGATCCCCCCACCGAAGCGATGAAGATCGTGAAGACGGTCAGTCTGATACCCAGAAAGGCCCCCACCATGGCCATCAGCTTGACATCGCCGAAGCCCATGCCTTCCATGCCCCGCCAGCGCAGGTAAATGGCGCCGGCGCCGTAAATGAATGAAGCTCCCAGAGCCGCGCCCAGAACAGAATCGGCCAGGGAAAGAAGGCGTGCCGCGGTGTGACTCGGGAAAGGCAGCCTTACGAGGCCGGGCAGAAACTGCGAGACCAGATCGTTGACGGGAACGATCAGACTGAAGATCACGCCCAGCGCAAGGCCGGGGAGGGTCATCTTGTCCGGCAACAATTTGGTTTCGGCGTCGGTGAAGATCAACCCGAGCAGCAGAAACGACAGAACGCAGTATTTCAGCGTAGAGAGTGTCAGTCCGAAGAATCCGTAGCAGGCGAGAAACAGAGCACCAGTAAGCAATTCGATCAGCAGATAGCGGGGCGTGATCCGTGCCCTGCATTGGCGGCAACGGCCCCGGAGAATCAGCCAACTTAAGACCGGAATGTTGTCATAGAACGCGATCGGCTGTTTGCACTGCGGGCAGGCCGAGCGCGGCGAGACACTGGATAACCCACGGGGCAGGCGATAGATACACACGTTCAGAAAGCTGCCAAAGGCCAACCCAAAGGCAAAAATCGCGGATGCAAGAAGCGGGTCCACAAATTCAGAAGCTATCTCGCAGGAAAGCACACGCGAGTCGGCGCGAGCCTTCCGAGAGAACGCTGCCATCTCCTGATCTTTCTCGGATCTTGAGTGAATTATAAGGCGACGATTGGTGCCGGCACTAAGGTACTGAAGTCACTGCCCACTCGGCCAGTGGGCGGTAAGAGATTGAACATCAGGCAGTTCAGGGAACAGCCAGGAATTACCAAGCAGGTTCCCCTATAGGGTTGAGCGGACTCGGAAGAACTAGAAAGATCTGACCGTGGTCCGCATGGACCGCCGGGAGCACCAAGCGTTGGGTGCGAAATGGCGAGCCTACGAGTTAGGGCTGAAGATTCTGAGCTCAATTGCCGACATGTCTAATGATGTCTTGTCTACGGTTCGAGGGAGAAGCTGTATGAAGGGGACAATCATAAACGGCCTGGAGGAACTCGTTACCCAGAAATTCGGGACGAAACAATGGGAGGCATCCCTCAAGATCGCAGGAATCCCAGAGTCAAGGGTTTACGGGACGTTTGAAGATGTTCCCGACAGCGAAATGCTTTCCCTTTTCAACGCGGTCTCGGAGGCGGTTGATTTGCCCTTGGATGAGGTCATCGATGCGTTCGGGGAATACTGGTCGACGGTCTACGCGCCGAGAGTGTACGCAGCCTACTATGTCGGCGCCAAGAATGCGCGCGACCTTCTGCTGCGCATGGATGACATCCACATGGCAATGACGAAGACGCTAAAGTCTGCGCGACCGCCACGTTTTCGCTACGAGTGGCGTGGTGACAAGCACCTCATCATGCACTACCAGTCCGCCCGGGGATTGGTTGCGCTGATGGCGGGGCTTGTGCGCGGGGTGGGAAAGTACTATAAGGAACAGCTCGGTATCAGGATTGCGGGGAATGCGGTTCACATTCGGTTTCTCTAGGTGACCGATAACCGGGCGGCAGAAGAACTGCAAGCCAGTAACCGCCCCGGCAGTGCCCTCAGGGAAAAGGAAAGCGCAGAAGATCGCCCTCCAAGCCGACGGAGGATTGGTCGGCTTGGGGACTGAATTGGCCGTACTTATTGCGAGTCGCCGAGTTTCTGGCGGTTTGCATCCGGCTTGGGCGCCAGCACCACCGTCACTGGCGCCTGCAAGGTAAAGTTCAGCACTGTCTCTGATGGCAGCTTGATCTGCTGGCTCTTGCTGGCCGCCTGCACGCCTCCGCCAACGCCGGCTCCAGCCGCCCCGCCGATAGCCGCGCCTTTGCCGCCGCCGGCGAGCGCACCGATGATGGTGCCCAGCACCGCTCCGCCGCCGACTTTCTCAGCGGTGTTCTTGCCGCGCGAGCTGCCCTGCTTGCGGTACTGGTCGGTCTGGATGTTGTAGGTTTGGCCGCCCGACGTGAGGCTGTCGAGCTGTAGCACGACGACCGATTGTCCTGCGAACTTGCCTGCGCTCTTCACATCGACCAGATGGCCTGTTAGTTCGACGCCAGCGGGCACAGCCATTTCTCCGTCGGAAGTGAGAGGGGCGTTGAGAGTGGCATGAAAAGTGTCGCCGGTCTGGTTCTTCTCGCTGTCAATGGGATCGATTAAGCGGACGGAAAGCTGCGTACCCTGATCAATGATGTACTTCTTAGGCGCCGGAGGTGGAGGCGGGGGCGGCGCCTGCGTTGCAGTTGCGCTGTCGGGCGGACCGGCAGGCGGAGGTGCGTTGTTGGCCGCCATCTGGCTAGCGTTCGATTCAGCCTCGCTGGTCTTAGACGCTTTGGACTTGCGCGACTTTCTCCCCACGGCAGGCTTGGCCTTCTCGGCGGGAGGAGCGCTGGGTGCAGCCGATGGCGGCGACGCGGCGGAGGCCGTTTCGGGCGAGGACGTCGAGGCCTCGGCCGGGGCAGGTGCGCTGCCGATCTGCAAGTTGTTCACGACCTCCTTCACGCCGGCAATCGAAGCGGCCTGACGCGCAGCCGCGTCGCGCTGTGCATCGTTGTCGACCGTGCCGCTCAGCGTGACCACGCCGTTGGCGGATTGCACGCTCAGTTGTTTAGTCGAGAGGCCGGAGTCCTGGCTGAACTTGTTTTGAATGTCGCTCGAAATCTTGGCGTCATCCGGCTTTCTGGCGCAGCCTGTGCACAGACCGAGAACGACAGCTAGTGCGAACGAAAAAAGTAGCGAGGAAGTTCTCTTCATGCTCCACTCCTGACGTTAGGGTTACTCTCGCCCTCGTTACAGTTTAGATGCTGGCGACGATTCTTGCAGATGTAAGTTGCCATTCGAATTACGGGCTCGAAATATGGACCAAACTTCACCTCAATATCCGCGGGACTTCGGGTCCGGCTTCGGGCTTGGCCGCAGGCTCAAGGGGCGAGGACTTTTCGCGGTCGAAGCAATCGAGGGAAGTCCGTCCGTGCGAAGTGTGAACCACGCCGCCCTGGTCGCTGCAAAAGCTGGCCGAGCCTTCCGGCATGCGTGGAAGGCGCGGCACTGCAATGAGGGTATAGCGAGCCTCAGGTAAATATTTGGCGAACTCCTTCGTAACCGGAGTGCAATCCCTGATCTCGTAGAGGTAAGGCGAATCGGCGAGGCGCCCGGCCAGCGCCCGATTTTCCGCGTCGGTCGCGCCCTCCAGGCCGGTGGCGACCAACCCGTCGACATCGCAAACGTACGCCCCATTTTCACGGTAGACCTGGTCCTCGATTGCGATTAATTCATTGACCAGATTGTGTGCGGTGGACTCGGCCTCGCGCGCACTTTCCGGGTCGAGAGTGCGAAGCTCGTCAGAAGCGCGAAAAATTCTCTGCACCATGGCGTCCCGCTGAAATCCCTCGGCGACCCCGTGGAATAGGCCCCAGGCGACCACAGCCATCAGCAGGACCAGCGCCAGCTGAAGATAGGCAATCCAGAGCGCGGCACGTGCGAGGTATCTGTCATTTTCGTCGGCAAGGCTCGGGCCGGACCTGAGGCGCGCCTCGGAGATGTGTCCGAGGACAACCGCGGCGATTCCCAGGGGCACAAGAAAAGCAAACACGCTGAATGCCAGAGCCAGCCGTGCTAGCAGGTCGCGCGCAGAATGCGGTTGCTGGAGAATCGGCACGGATTGCGGGTTGTCGGCGGTTTCCATGCTGCAGATCTATTCTACGGGTTCGCCATCGTCGGGACAGGGCTCGCGCCCGATGAAGGTGCGGTTGGTCATCGCCGCGGAAGTGTAGCCGGTGCTGTATTTGCGTATCGTCCCGTTCGAGTCGAGGCAGAAGCTTGGCGAGTCGGGCGGATTGCCGTTGCTGAAAGCAACTGCGGTCGCGACATAAGCGTGCGGAACCGCGTTTTGTGAATCGAATTCGCGACAGATGATCTGGATCTGGTAGCGCGACTGGGTCACATGCAACTTGATCTCCGGGTCTTCGTTCGTCAGCTCGAACAAGTTACAGGAGTAGCCTCCGGGGCGGGAGTCTTTGTAGGAGTATTCCCGGGCGCGGATAAGACGCAGCGCATCGAGCAGATTCTTGCGATGCTCAGCCACTACTGCCGCTGAAGGATGGCGCGGGTCGCCTTCGAGAATGCGCTCCACCAGAGCGGCTCGCACGTAGGGATCATGGTCGAGCCTCTTACCCATCTGGATCGTGAGGCCGACGAACGCCAGGGCGAACACTGCGGCGACTGTCAGCTGCAGGTAGCTGAGGACTAAGCCTGCGAATGCGAACCACGTGCCGGTTTGGCGTCCATTGCTGTGGGCGATCTGCCGTCGGGAGATGTGGCCCATCACGATGGAGGCGATTGCAAAAGGAACGACGAGGGCCAGAAAGCTCAGCACAAGGCTGGCGACAGCCATTTTGTTGGTCGGACCGGAGGGCGGCGCGGGAACAGCGGCCAGCGGGTGCGCTGCAACCGGTGGCGCAGGCTTAGCAGCCGAAGCGTCGGCAGTAAGGGGCTTGGCGCATACGCGGCAGAATTTGCGCCCTTCGACATTGTCGTGACCGCAATGAGGGCAGAGCATGGTCACCTCGGGGAAGGAATCGAAGCGTCGCCAGCCATGGGCTTTCTAGAGAACGAATTTAGTGCACGAACTTGTAGTCCACGATAGATGCGGCCAGGCCGACCCGCTCGTCGTCATCTTTCTTGGCGGCGGCTTTAGTGCGCATGACCCGTCCCTGGCAGACCACACCGGAGTTCCGCTGGCCGGAGATCTCCTCCGGCATCTCGAAAATCATTTCGATGAGGGCGTTGACGGGCAGCGGCTGCGGACCGAGGAACAGCACGCCGCTCTGGCTGATGTTCTCGATAATGCCTTCGTACCACGTGCTGGCGCGGTTGACACGGTAGCGAAGGGGGATGTCGAGCTTAAGCCGCCGGGCGCGGGGCACCCACGACGGGCGCTTTTCGCGGGCGTGGCTACGGCGTGGGCCGGGGATCGGCTCAACCTTGACGCGCTCGGTACGGCGCATCGTCGCCCAGTCGTACTTGTACTCGGCGGCGCACAGCAGGCAAACCTGGTAGTAATTGCCGTCGGCACCACGACGGGGCCAGGAGAACTCGTGGGAGCAGCGTCCTAGCATAAGCACATCCAAGAATTTCTGCGGCATGAGGGTCACTTCCGGGTCGGTCGGGCCACGGACGCAATGCCATCATCGCGCGCAGGAGAGAGTTTGTGTAGGTTACCTTCGTGCAGGGGGATTTCAGTAAGCGTACGAGAGTCGCACTTTGCGACTTCCAGCGTTCATCTTCAGCGCCGAGAACCCTGGCTCGAAACCCGTGTATCATCCCCCCATGGAGACTGAGCCGGATGTGGCGGCATTCATCCTGGCCGGCGGCAAGAGCACGCGCATGGGCGCGGATAAGGCCTTCGTCGCGCTCGATGGCCGCACGCTGCTGGCCCGGGCGCTCGATCTGGCGCGATCGGTCACGCACGACGTGCGCATCGTGGGTGAAGCGAAGAAGTTTCACGTGTTTGCTCCTGTGGTCGAGGACATATTTCCGGGATGCGGGCCGCTGGCAGGAATCCATGCGGCACTACGAGCTTCAGAAAGGGAGTTTAATCTGATCCTGGCCGTGGACATGCCCTTCTTGCCGCCGGCGCTGCTGCCGTTTCTGATCACGCGGGCGCGCAATTCAGGGGCGATGGTGACCGTCGCGCGGGCCGGTGGAGGTTGGCAGCCGTTGTGCGGCGTTTACCGCAGGCAGTTCGCGGATGTTGCTGAAAAAGCGCTGCGCGAAGGCCGCTACAAAATCGACGCGCTATTCGAAGACGCGCGAACGCTGGCGATCGGGGAAGAGGAGTTGGAAACGGCCGGATTTTCCGCGAACGTGTTTCGGAATCTGAATACGAGGGAGGAACTGGAGGCGGTGAGCCGTGAGCTCTAAGCTGTGAGTATTGACTCGCAACTCGGGACTCACGACTCGGGACTCGCGACTAACTAATGCCTGACAACCCACATCCCGAGCCCTACATCGCCTTCCGCGAGGTCTCGAAGGCGTTCGGGGACAACGTCGTGCTCGATCGCGTGAGCTTCGACGTGTTGCCAGCCGAGACCGTCTGCATTCTCGGGCGTAGTGGTGTGGGCAAGTCCGTGTCGCTGCATCACATCATGGGATTTCTCAAGCCGGACGCGGGGCGCGTCATTGTCGCCGGCCAGGACATTACGGATTACACCGAGGAGCAACTCGAGGTGATCCGCAAGAAAGTCACGATGGTTTTCCAGAACGGGGCGCTCTTCGACTCGCTCACGGTGGGCGAGAATGTGGCGTTCCCCCTGCGCGAAAACAAGGACCTGAATGAAGAGCAGATCTACCAGATCGTGGACGGGCTGCTGCAGATGGTGGGTGTGGAAGCCATGCGGGAGCTGTTACCCTCGGATCTCTCAACCGGAATGAAGCGGTCGGTGGCGATCGCGCGGGCGCTGGCGGCGCGCCCGGAGTGTGTGCTCTATGACGAACCTACGACGCAGGTGGACCCGCTCATGGCGCAGTTGCTTGGCGACTTGATCAAGCGGCTCAAGATTCAGTTGAACCTGACGAGCATTGTCGTGACCCACGACATGCGGCTGGCGAAAAAACTGGCCGATCAGATTGTCTTCCTGCACGAGGCCAGAGCAATTTTTTTCGGCACCTACGCCGAGATGGAGAAATCCTCAGAGCCGATCATTCAGGAATTTCTGGAGTTGGATGAACTGAAGCTGGAAGCGTGAAAGCAGATGCCAGTACTCAGTACCCAGTACTCAGTTGCCAGTAAAACCAAATATGCGGATTTAACTGGGTACTGAGAACTGGGTATTGGTTTCAAAACCCCTGCTCGACCAACTGCTCGATCGTTAGCGAGTTCTCGGACGACTCGCCCTTTATCATCTTCTCGACGTACTTTGCGATCAGGTCAGCTTCGAGGTTTACTGGATCGCCGGGCTTAAGCGAATTCAGGTTCGTGATCTCGACTGTGTGAGGAATGATGGCGATGGTGCAGCGATTTTTCTCCAGCTTCGCCACCGTCAGGCTGATGCCCTCGATTGAGATCGAGCCCTTGTAGACCGTGTATTTCTCGACGTCGTCCGGCAGTTCGATGTGCAGCCACCAATTCTCTGAATCGGCGATGCGTTCGAAGACGATCAGCTTGCCGATGCCATCGACGTGACCCTGGACGATGTGGCCTCCGAAGCGGCCATCGGCCTTCATAGGCAGTTCGAGATTCACCAGCGCGCCTTCGTGAATGCGCGAGAACGAAGTGCGCACCCAGGTTTCGGGGGCAAGGTCGGCGCAGAACGATCCGGGCTTGATGTCGAGCGCGGTGAGGCATACGCCGCTGACGGCGATGCTGTTGCCGGTACCGAGCTCTTTAGGGGTGCGCTCGGCCGCGACGGTGATACGGCGATTCTCCCCGCGCTGCTCGATGCGGATGACGCGTCCGACTTCTTCGATGATGCCGGTGAACATGAGAGCCTCCCGGTAACTGAGTATTCTAACCCTGAGCACTTGGCACTTAGCGGTTAGCAATTAGCAGCTGGCAATTAGCGAAGGCAACGTTTGCCGCGGACGTCCGATGTTCTCACCTCAACCGCCCGAGAGTGGGCTAGCCTGTGACGTCCGGGAGCCACTGCACAAAGTCCCTGTCGGCGATCGCCTTGCGTAGCTCGTCGAAATCCCTCATGCGGTAATTCTTGAGGTACGCACCCCATGATGCTCTCGCTCGGAAGTCGAATACGGTTACGCACAGTCGGTCAGCATAGCCGCCACGCACATAAAGCAAGACCGCTGCGTTTCCACTCAGCGCCGCGATGACGAGCTTCTTGTTCGGCACGCCGGGAATAATGTAGTCCGTGCTCATCGTCTCACCCGGGTCCACCATGTCAAACTTCGCCCCCTTAAAATTGCAACGCTCGAGATTGCAAAACGAAGTCTTCACGACGTCTGGAATGTCATCAACGTTTTTCACTACCTTAAAGTCCTGACTCAAGACTGAGTCGAGTTGGCTCAGCGTCATGGTCGGGCTGTTTCTCTCGAGCGCGGTGGTCTGGGGTAGCCGAGAATCTTTCGGATGCTTGCCCGACGTGCACCCAAGATGAAGGGTCACGGCGAGGACAAACAAAGCCGTTACTTCGGTGGCTACGGAGAAAAGCTTAGCGTTCATAAGAGGACTCCTTGCTCTTCATACGGGTCACGTAGGTAGCCTTCCACCGCGAAGTCCTCGCCGAAGCGGTGCAGTTGCAAACGCTGCACGGGCGGAATATGTTTTATCTCCGGCCCGGCGACTCCATCCGCGAAGGGCACAGCCCCCATGCGGGCTGAGATCGTCGGAGCGTAATAAAAAAAGATCTTGTCGACCGCATCCGCAGCCAGTGCGCTCCAATTCAGCGTGGGTCCGGCTTCGATCAGCAGACTCGTGATGTCCCACTCGGCCAGCTGACGCAAGACCGCGCCCAGGTTAGGCCGTCCCTTCTTGTCTTTCGCGGGCACCTGTTCAACCCGTATACCGATTTGCTGGAGTTGATCTTTCTTCCGCTCGTCGGGCTTCTGCTCGTCAGGCGAAGCGCAGAATACAACAACGTCGCTTTTGCGATCTGCGGCTGCGCTCTGAACCAGGCGCGATTCGAGTGGCAGCTTGAGCTGCCCGTCGAGAATCACTCGCAGAAGCGGGCGGCGCCGCGGCCGTCCGCTGCGATCCGTGAGCAGGGGATTATCCTTTAGAACCGTTGCCAAACCTGACAGAATCGCGTCATTTTGATGACGCAGTTCGTGGACATGGGCGCGCGCCAGCTCGCCGGTGATCCAATCGCCGGTGAATCCGTTCTCGGAGCGGGGGCGAGCTCGCCTCTCGATTAGTGAAAATGCGACCTTGCCATCGAGCGTCATGGCAGATTTTAGTGTCACGAACGGCACGCCAGAGCGGATGTACCTGGTGAAGGCTTCATTCAAACGGCGGGCTTCTTCTTGGAGTCCTCCCACTTCCACCTGCACTCCGGCGGCGCGCAGCTGATCGAACCCGCGTCCGCTGACTTTCGGATTGGGATCGGGCATGGAGGCCACGACGCGATGAATGCCCGCCGCGATCAACGCGTCCGTGCAGGGCGGGGTGCGGCCGTGATGGGCGTGGGGTTCGAGGTTGATGTAGAGCGTGCCGCCGCGGGCTTTGCCGCCGGCGGCTTCGAGAGCGAGGATTTCGGCGTGCTTGACACCAGCGTAGGTATACGTTCCCGTGCCGACGACGTTGCCCTGGGCGTCGGCAATGACCGCGCCGACATAAGGGTTGGGCGAAGCGAGTCCGATGCCTTGGCGCGCAAGTTCAAGTGCGCGGCGAAGAAGTTCGTCGTCGGAGGGGATGGGCATTCCAAAGAAATCTAACACGTTCACGTGTTTGGTTGTCTGGTCCCTCTGGCAGCCTTTTGTCGCGATAAGATCATCTAAACCTAAGCCCGTCGACTAGGAGAAGACATGCAAAGGCTCGCCGTAGTTCTGGTTGTTGGCCTGTTGTCGCTGCCGCTGAGGGCGCAAGAGACCACCAAGTCTGAGATTTTTGCTGGTTATCAGTATCTGCACTTCGGGGGCACGACCACAAACGGCGTGAGCCTGAGCGGTCAAGGTTTTGACGGCTGGAACGGCTCGCTGACCTACAACTTCAGCAAGTTCGTTGGTGCCGCGGGAGACTTCGGCGGCGGGTACGCGACGGTTAATGGGATCTCAACCCAAATCTACACATTCACCGGAGGGCCAGTGGTCTCTCCGGGGACGGAGCACAGAATCTCTCCCTTTGCCCATGGGTTGTTCGGGCTGGCCCGGGCGGGCGCGTCACTGTCGTCTCAAGGTGTGACCACTTCGGTTACTCAAAACGGCTTCGCGATGATGTTCGGCGGCGGTCTGGACCTCAAGGCATCGAAATCAATCTCAGTCCGGCTGGTCCAGGCGGACTGGCTTTACTACCATTTCGGAGCGAGCTCCGCAGGCCCCGCGACCACACAGCGCAACAACGTGAGAATCTCGATTGGCGTGGTGTATCGGTTCACACCATTTTCGTAGGCTATGCGCCCTCTAAGGGCGGGGAGGGAAGCCCAGATACGAATCATCTTCCGGTTCTTCCACGGCCACCGCGCCCGACCTTCCTCTCGGCGAGTTTCTGCGCGGAGCGGGCACCCGTGCATGGGGATCATCGATCGGTTCGGTCTCGGCCGGCTCTGCCGGCTGGCCCGGCTGAAATAGACGAGCGACGAAGCGCCAGACGAGCCAGAGGGCGCCCAGCGCGATCAGAACCGGGAGAAAGGTTGACATCGTGATCCCCCCTGCCCGAAAGCCTTTTCCTACTCGAATAACGAATCCACAAATTCCTGGGGATTAAACGGCAGCAGGTCTCCGGCTTTCTCGCCTACGCCTACAAAACGCACCGGCAGGCCGAGCTCGCGTGAGATCGCAACCACGACGCCGCCTTTCGCGGTCCCGTCGAGCTTAGTCAGGACGATGCCCGTCACGCCCGCCGACTCGGTGAACAGTCGCGCTTGTTGCAGGCCGTTCTGTCCCGTGGTGGCGTCCATTACCAGTAAAGTTTCGTGGGGCGCGCCGGGAATGATGCGCTGCGCCGTGCGCCGCATTTTCTCCAGTTCGGCCATCAGGCTAGTCTTGGTGTGCAGGCGGCCGGCGGTGTCCACGATGACGTAGTCGGACTTGCGCGCGCTCGCGGCCTGCAGCGCGTCGAACAAGACGGCAGCGGGATCGCCTCCAGGCTTGGTTCTGATCACTTCGGTCCCGGTACGCTGGCCCCAGATTTCGAGTTGCTCGATGGCGGCGGCGCGGAAAGTGTCGGCAGCGCAGAGCAGAACGTTCTTGCCTTGCGAGCGGAAGACCTGCGCCAGCTTGCCGATGGTCGTGGTCTTGCCCGTGCCGTTCACGCCTACGACCAGGATGACTTCGGCCGCGCCGTCAACTTTCTGCACTGGTCGCGAGTTGGCGGAATTGAGAATCGCGAGCAGTTCTTCTTTCAGCAGCCGCTTTAGTTCGGCAACGTCCTTGATCTGTTTCCCGTCAGCCTTCTCGCGCAGCTTGGCGAGCACTTGCTGCGTAGTCGTCATCCCAAGATCGGCGCTGATGAGCGTGGCCTCAAGGTCGTCGAGCGTGTTGCGGTCGATCTCCTTGCCCAAGGAGACGACTTGCTCAATGCGGTCGGCGAGGTTCTCGCGGGTGCGCGCGACCGCCTGCTTCATCCGGTCGAGGAAGCCGGTTCGCTTTTCCTCTTCGAGGCTGCCGAACAGGGTCTGAATCATAACAAGGACGCACATTGATTATACGGGCCGGCGGGCAGTGGCAGGCCGCGTTCTCCGTTCCTGCGGTTTTTCAATTTGGCCCGAATCCGAGGCGCTCACCTTTCTGAGTTTGGCGCGTCTGTCTGCGAGTCGTCTCGAAGGTTACGGAATCCAATCTATTCGTTGTGGAGGATCGCCGCATGCATCTCCGGGCTAGTCCGGCCGAAACCAGCATCCCTACTGAGCCTCATGCGAAGATAGGAGATCAGAGCCGGTTTGCGCCCATGCAACCATCCACACTGAGAAGAGTCTTCAAGGCATTCCAATACCGCGACTTTCGCCTCATGTGGATTGGGGCGTGCACTTCGAGCATCGGCACGTGGATGCAGATTGTGGCGCAGGGATGGCTGATCTATCGGCTCAGCCATTCGTCTTTCCTGCTCGGGCTTGACCAGTTTCTGGGCGGCATTCCCATCTTCTTGTTTTCGCTGATCGGCGGAGTCGTCGCGGATCGCACGGAACGGCGGAAAATCCTCCTGGTTTCGCAATACATTCAGATGGCGAGCGCTGGCACGCTGACGGTTCTGGTGGCAATGGGATTGACGCACGTGTGGCCGATCCTGTGTCTCTCCTTTGTGTCGGGTTTGGCTCAGGCGTTCGGCGGGCCGGCTTATCTTTCGCTGATTCCGACGCTGGTCGACCGCGAGGATATGCCGAATGCGATCGCGCTCAATTCCATCCAGTTCAACCTTGCAGTCACGATTGGTCCGGCTCTAGGCGGACTGGCGCTGGCGCGGTGGGGCGAGAAGTGGTGCTTTGGGCTGAATGCGCTTTCGTTTATCGCACCGATCATTTCTTTGTCGATTATCTCGGCGCGATTCGTTCCCGAAAGCACACAGGAGTCCCTTTTCGGCAGCCTGAAGCAGGGCATCAAGTTCCTTCGCCGCCAGGGCTCGATGGAAGCGTTGATTTTCCTGGCGTTCTGTATGACGGCGCTGAGCATGCCACTGCGGACCTACATTCCCGTGTTCGTGAAAGACATTTTCCATCGCGGCCCGGAAACCTATGGCACCCTGCTTTCCCTGATGGGAGTGGGCTCGATCTGCGGCTCGCTGGCCGTGGCCAGCCGGGGCAACATGAGCAACAAGGGACGGGTCGCACTGGCGATGCTGATGTGCATGGGCGCTGGAATCTCCATCTTTTCCTTGTCGAAGGTTCTGCCACTGAGCTACGCCATGCTGGTGCTGGTCGGCGCTTCCATGATGGCTGTGTTCGCCACCGTGACCTCGTTGGTGCAGCTGATCACCGCCAACGAAATGCGCGGCCGGGTGATGAGCGTTTACAACTGTGCCTTTCGCGGCGGAATGCCGATGGGCAACCTGGCTTCAGGATGGCTGGTTCCCAGGTACTCGGCGCCGGTGGTGCTGAGCATGAATGGGTTCCTGCTGATTCTTGTCGCGCTGTATTTCCTGGTGGTGCAGAGGCGGGTAGCGGCGTTGTGAAGCCGCCTGTGCAGTCAACTGCTGCACAGGTGAGCCTGCTAGACGCGAGTCCGCTCCAGAATTATGGTGTCGGCGGCGAGCACATCGGGGGTTGCAGCGGCGATGGGATCGGGAGCGGCTGGCGTTGCGGCTGACAGCGGCGCGACCGGGCGCTTGATAGTAAACCGCTGAATGCGGATTTCGCCGCGGCTGTAAACCGCCAGCAAGGCAGTTACCGCGTCAGGATCGAGCCGCTTGCCGGCGAGGTTGCGAATAATCTGCAGGGCCTGCTCGGGAGTGTGCGCTTGCTGATATGGGCGGTTGGTGGTTAGCGCATCAAAGGTATCGGCCACGGCGATCACGCGCGCCAGCAGCGGAATCTGATCGCCCTTGAGCCCGTATGGATAACCGCGGCCATCGAGCGCCTCATGATGCAGCTCGATCCCGGGCAGCATCTCCGCCAGTTGCGTGACCGGGCGCAGGATATTGGCGCCCTTTGTGGTGTGCGTTTTCATCACCTCGAATTCTTCTTCGGTCAAAGCCCCGGGCTTTTTCAGGATGTCGTCCTCGATGCCGATTTTCCCGACGTCATGAAGCTGGGCGGAAATCTGTAACGTCTCTAGGAAAGCGGCGGGCAGGTTCATCTCTCTGGCGACGAGCAGGGAGTAGCGGGTGACGCGATCGGAGTGGCCGCGGGTGTAGGGATCTTTTTCGTCGACTGCGCCGGCCAGCATCTGGATCGAGCCCATGAACAGGGCGCGATTCTCCTCAGCGGCGCGCTTGAGGTCTTCGACGAAACGCTCAAGCTCTTCCGACATAGTGTTGAAGGTTGCAGCCAATTCACCGATTTCAGTGCGGCTCCACAGGTGAACGCGCTGCGAAAAGTCGCCGCGCGCCAGGGCCCGGCTCGACTGGGTCAGCACTTGGAGAGGATTGGTGATGCGGCGCGCGGCATAGATGCTGACCAGAATGCTCACGAGAACCAACCCAATGGCCAGCAGGCGGGCAGTGCGCTGCATGTCAAGGATATCGCGATAAGCCTCGCGCTGCGGCTTCTGCACGACCACGGCCCAATCCAGGGACGTAACCGGACTGTAGGTGCCGAGCATCTCCACGTGGTCGGAGCCGTTTTGAATGGCGAACTCTGTAGTGGCGGCTCCGAGTTGAGCTTTGTTGCCGCCATCCACAAAGTTGCGCACGATCTCCAGATTCTTCATGTCCTGGCCGGTGTGGAACTCGGGCGTAGCGGCTGCGACCAGGCGGCCTTGCGCGTCCACGACATAAGGAGTCAGCCCGCCGCTGCTGTTCTCTTGCAATCGTCGAATCAGGAACTGCAGGTCCACAACGGAGGCGATCATGCCCAGAAAACGGTCGCCGTACTTCACCGGCGAACTAACCACGACTACCGTGCGGGCTGACTTGCCCTCGCCCACGACCAGCGCCGAGCCGTTGTAGGCGCGTCCGTCGCGAGCGGCTGCAAAGGCCCGCTCCAGTTCGCGCTGCAGAAAGGCGTCCGGCGCGATGGGAGGGGCAGAGATCCCCTTGGCGTCGGAGTTCAGCAGAGTGGCATAGGCGATCTCATCGGAAGAAGAAACGAAGTTTTCCAGCAGAGCCCGCACTTCCGGAGCATGAATGTTCTGCTCTCCGATATCACCGCCGCTGGCGACCTGAATGGCAGACGAGAGGTTGGTCAACATCACGCGCAACGATCGTTCGTGCTGCGAAAGGTCGTCCGCGAGCGAACGGGCCACCGTGTTTTGCAAGTACATCTCGTTCCTTTTCAGCCGTTCCCGGTTGCTGGCCACCACCTGCGTCGAATAGAAGTACATGGGAACTGTGCTGACAACGAGAAGCACACTAAGAATGAGGTAGAGAATCGGGATGCGGGCGTGGCTGGAAGTCCCGAAGGACAAGGCTCTCCCTTCACTCAACGGGCAGAAGCCGGGTCGAAGTGACAGCGGCTTTTCAAGGTATCCCTTGAATTCTAAATTGGAATGATTCGGGCACGAGAAAGAGCCGACTGTTTTGCCGTTACCAAAGTACCGTGCAAAAGTGGCGTCTGGCGCGGGTTTTGGCAGGAAAAAGCAGAGTTTGGACCGTGGACCTCAGGTCTTGGCTTCCTAGTCGAGGAGCTTTCCCAGGTCCCGCCATTTCATGAGGACCACGTGGTTGTCTTCGAGCGACTGCTTGAATTCGGAACTCGTTATGACATCAAAGTCGCGCTGGCGCCACGCTGATCCGTAGTCGGGATGATCCACCATGACGGCCTGAAGTTCGGCATCGTCGCGACCGAGGTGAACGATGATTTCCGTGACTCCCGGCTTCAAATCCCGGATGGTATTCAAGTAGAAATTCTTCCACTCGGCAGTCTTGACCCGCGGATCGGCGATCACCACAGCGTTGAGGATCACATCTTTTTCGGAGAGCTGCGACCGCATCGCCGGCGGCACATCTGTGCTGCGAACAGCCAGAAACGGAAGTTTGTATTCGTGCGCGACCTTGACGTAAACGCCGAACAGATCGGGTCGCGTAAACAAGGTACCCATGTGGCTGTCCAAATGCGTAGGATGAATTCCCATGGCGATCGCCCGCTCGATTTGCGCCCGAATCTCGTGCTCCGCCTCGTCGGTTTTGATGTGCTGCGCCGCGACGCCTTGGTCCGGCCAGAGATACCCGAAGGGATCGAACAGACTCGGCACTTTGTCCCTGGATGCGACCGATCCCCAACGATAGGTTTTCCACTCACTTGTGAGCGTCAAATGCAAGCCCAAGTCCGCGTCGGGATGAGCCTTGGCATAGTCGGCCACCTCGCTCAGCCAGGGGCAGGGAACCATGATGCTGGCCGAAGTGACGGCGTTTTTGTCGAGCGCCTCGAAGCTGGCTGCGTCTTCAGAGTGAGCGACGGCGAGATCGTCGGCGTGGATGATGAGCAGCTTCGAATCGGATGGGTAGCCAAGGCGCTCCGCAACGCTCTTGCTTTGACCGAGCCCGTTAGTTAGAGGAACCGAGCAAACTAGAGCCAAGGCGAAAGAAGCAAGCGGGCGCATAACGGACTCCACTAGGGCGCTGCAAAGGCTAACAGTAACACAGCGGAAGACAAGCCCATTACCTGGAGGAGGTCTCGCTTTTTCCGCTTCGTGCCATTAGTTCGCGTATAGCTTCGCGCGGGGATTTTCCCTGGTGCAGGATGGCGTGCATCTGCTCGGTGATCGGCATCTCTACTCCCCGCGTCTGGGCCAGTCCGACGGCGGCGGCGGTGGTGAAGATTCCTTCGGCGACCATGCCGTGCATGCCGGCGAGAATCTCAGGCAGCTTGTGCCCGCGGCCGAGTTCGACGCCCACGTTGCGATTACGCGACAAACCACCGGTGCAGGTGAGCACCAAGTCCCCCAACCCGGCGAGTCAGGCCATCGTTTCGGCGCGGCCGCCGCAGGCCGTGACCAGCCGGGTCATTTCGGCGAGGCCGCGGGTGATGAGGGCGGCGACGGAGTTATGTCCCAGGCCGAGGCCATGGCAGATTCCGGCCGCAATGGCGACAATGTTTTTCAGCGCCCCGCCCAGTTCCACCCCAATCACGTCGTTGTTCGTGTAGATGCGGAAGCTGGGATCGCTGAACTCCTGCTGCACGGTGCGGGCGAGGGTGACAGTGCCGGATGCTATGGTGACCGCGGTGGGATCGCCGCGGGCGACTTCCTGGGCGAACGACGGTCCGCTAAGCGCTCCAAGAGGCGGGACCGATCCGCCCTTGCGACGAAACTCCGCGGCGATCACCTCGGTCATGCGCTGGAGCGAGCCTTGCTCCAAACCTTTGGTTGCGCTTACGATCAGCGCCTGCGAGGAGATCAGTGGCGCCATCCGCTCGAACAGGCCGCGGCAATACTGCGAGGGCATGACGCTGACAACCACTTGCGCTCCGTCGAGAGCTGCAACAATGTCGTTCGTTGCGGTCACGACATCGGGTACGGCGCACCCGGGAAGAAATCGCTCGTTGACGCGCTTCTGCTCGATCGCATCACAAACATCGGCCTCGTAGGCCCAGAGCCGGATGCGGTGCGTTCCCTTTCGGCCGAGGACGATCGCCAGTCCGGTGCCCCATGCGCCCGCGCCGATGATGGCGATCTCGCTCATCGTTGTTCCGGCCTCCGTTCTGCCGCCGATTGCTCCGGAACCCCGCGTTTCGATCCGATACGATTCTCCGTGCCAGCTAGAAGGCGGCGCATGTTGCGACGGTGCTTCACAATCACCAGGCACGACACGACGGCCATGGGTACGGCCCTTGCCAGCGGATCCTCGTAGTGACCGCTAATCGACAACCACGTGATGAAAGGGAAACTTGCGGCCGCCAAAATCGAACCCAGCGACACGTAGCGACTTGCCAGCGTCACCAGAAGAAAGACGCTCAATGCTCCGAGGATCCCGTAAGGCGCGAGGAGAGCGAAAGCCCCAAGCGAAGTCGCGACACCCTTACCCCCACGGAAGCCTAGCCAAACGGGAAACATATGGCCGAGAACCGCGCAAACAGCGGCGAGCGACAGCATCGCATAGAAGCGCGAATCGGCCAGTCCGTTCGCCGGTTTGGCAACAATCCCGGCCGCGAGCCACACTGCACCTGCTCCTTTGAGCGCATCCAGAAGCAAAGTAATCACTCCCAACAGTGGCGACTTGCGCGCGACGTTGGTGGCACCGATGTTTCCACTGCCGCTCCGCCGCACGTCCTCGCCGTGAACCATGCGCACGAGCAAATAGCCGAAGGGGATCGATCCAAGCAGGTAGCTTGCAGCAGCAATGAGGAGCAGTGTCAGCAAGAATCTCCTTTGCCTCTTTCGCGAATGCTTGGCGACCTTTGTGGTCCAGGCTTTCCAGCGTCAATCGTTCGAGGTCAGCGCAAATCGCGCCAGCTTGGTGTATTTTGCTCCTTGCGGCGACAGCTGGCTCTGGTACAGAAAAAACTCGCGGGCGGTCATGGTACCAAACTCCGGAGCGGGCAAGGCGGCGAGTTTCTCCTGCAGGCGGTGAAAAGCGCGATTCGGTCCGTCTCCCTTGCGCCAGCGCGGCGAGCCCGAACCGCCCGGACCGCGAGCCAGCGTCAGATGCGGGCTGAAGGCTCGCACCTCCTTAGGAAGGCCGAGCGACGCCATTTTGTCGTCAACGGTCGCCGCCAGCGCAGCCAATTGCGGCCCAGCCTCCATGCCGACCCAGAAAACGCGCGCTGATTTCGCGCTGGGAAAGAAACCGTAACCGCGGAATTGGATTTCCGCCGCAGGCGCACTGATGCTCTGCAAGGCAAGCTTAATCTGCTCCGCCACAGACTCGGGTTGTTCGCCGATGAACTTCAAAGTCACATGCAAAGATTCCGGCTTTACCCAGCGCGCATCGGGCCCGAATCCCTGCACGCCGTCCAGGAAGCGGGCGATGCATTTCCGAATGGCGTCGTCGATGTCGAGAGCAATGAAAAGGCGCATGCACCGAGCTTCCGGCTCTTGGCTTTTGGCTTGAAGCTGAGGGCTAAAAGCTAGGAGCCAAAAGCCAAACAGCCCAAAGCCGTTCTTTCACATCAGTTTCCTTCTAACCATATCCAAGGCCATCGTCGAGGCGAAGCGGCGAATTCGGTTGCGGTCGCCGGCGAAATTGCGCTGCACCACTTCGGTGCCGCGGTCGCTGGCCACGGCGTGAAACACCAAGCCCACGGGCTTTTCGGCAGTGCCTCCTGTCGGTCCAGCCACGCCCGTAATGCCCACGCCCAGGGTCGCCTCCGAGCGATAGCGAATGCCCTCGGCTAGCGCGGCGGCCACTTCGCGGCTGACTGCGCCATGGCGTTCGATCATCTCCTGCGGGACGCCGGCAAGTTCGGTCTTCACCTGGTTGGAATATACGATAGCCCCGCCCAGAAAATAGCGTGAACTTCCGCTAACCGAGGCGATGCGCTCTGCCAGCAGTCCTCCCGTGCAGGATTCCGCGACTGCCAGCGTGGCGTTGCGCATCTGAAGCCAGTAGCCGACGATCTGCTCCAGCGATTCGCCGTTGCGCGAGTAGACGGCGTCATCGAGTTCGTCCTCCACGAGGCCCGCGACTTCATCAACGCGCTGCTGCGCGGCATCTTTGCTGGCGGCGCGCGTCCTAAAGTGTAATTCGACTTCGCCCGCGCCGGCTAGCACAGTGGTTTCTACCTCTGTGTAGCGCTTGTAGATGGGTGCGACGCGGGCATCCACGGCCGACTCGCCCAGCGTGGCAACCTTCAGCGTCCGGCTGGCAAGAAACGCGGGGGGAACTTTTGCCCGCAGCCGATCCTGCACTTCATTTTCAAACAGCGCCTTCAGTTCGTGAGGAGGGCCAGGCAGCAGCACAACGATTCGTTCTTTGCCCTCAAAATTACCCGCCAGCCACTGCCCGGGAGCCGAGCCGTTGCGATTAGGGAGCGCACTGGCGCCGGAGAGAACGTCGGCTTGCTTGGCATTGTTGGGCGTCATCTTCCAGCCGCGCGATGCGAAGCGGTGTTCAATGTGAGCCAGAACTTCGGCATCGCGGCCAAGTTCCACGCCCAGCGCTTCGGCGACGGCTTCGCGGGTCAAATCATCTTCGGTGGGGCCGAGGCCGCCCGTGAAGATCACAATGTCGGAACGAAAGAGCGCGTGCTGCGCGGCTGCTACCAGGCGCCGCAGATTGTCGCCCACAACGCTCTTCAAAACGACTTCGACTCCCAGCAAGTTGAGCTGTTCGGTGAGATAGAGCGAGTTGGTGTCCATCCGGTACGGGGTAAGCAGTTCTGAACCAACGGCGATAATCTCAGCGTTCACGCGTTAGAAGTGTAAACGAAACGAGTGGAGGGCGGACGATGCAGTGCAAGCGAAAAGCAGATTCCTCACTCCGTTCGGAATAACAGCCCTATACCGGGACGATATCGAGACGTTTATTCCGGCAGCAGCGGCAAACCCTGAATATCCCACGCGAGGTGGTGCACGGCGTTGGTGGTGGCCAGCACCACCGACCGCCCGGGCGCGAAGGCCAAGCCGACCAACCCGTGGCCGGCGATTTCCAGGCTGGTTTTGCCGTCCGGCGTGATCTTCACGATCCCGCGCTTTCCAGCGAGCGATGCCGCGAGATACAAGTTGCCGGCTACATCGAAGGCCAGTCCCTGCGGTCGTCCCAGGCCCCTGTAGAAAGCGCTCACCGTTCCGCTGGGATTGATCTTGTAGATGCAGTCGAAACTCGAGGTCGTTGGCCCTGTCACAAAGAGGTCGCCTTGCGGACTGAAGGCCAGGTGGTAGGCGGACACACTGGGCTCGAGCGTGGCGAAAACAAAAACCTGGCGATCGGGTGCGATCTTGAAGATGGTGCCGCTGCGATCGCCGACGTAAAGGTTCTGCTCGCGATCGAAGGCGATGCCGGTAGCTATGCCCATGCCTTCCGCGTAGGTGCTCATCGCTCCATTCGGGGCCACACGATACACAGCGCCGTCGTGTCGCGAGGAGACGTACATCACGCCCTGGCGGTCGAAGGCAATCGAAGTGGCGTTCATCATTTCGACCACGAATGGCTTCAGGGTGTAGTTGGTGTCAATCTTGAAGACGGCGACCGGAACCTTCTGCCCCCGCGATCCGGAGAAGGTGACATAGAGATTGCCCTCGGCGTCGAGCGCCGGATTGGTCACGGGGTGAAGGTTCTCTGCGACCGGCACCGCCACCCCCACGGGATGGGAATTGCTGACATGGCCATCGGTCGCGACGACGAGCGGACCTGAAGTCGCGCCCTCGGGGACGCGTGCGATGAGGAAGGCGTCGGAGCTGACCACGATCGATCCCTCCACGTCGCCGAATCGAACCTTGGGGCGAATCAACTCCCGCGGCCGCAGCCCGGAACCGGTAATGCGAATCTCACCTCCGGCCAGGGCCAGAGCCGGCGACACGGTTTCGATCCGCGGTCCGCCGTTAACGTTTTTTCTGCCCGGCACACGGTCGGAGAAACTCATGAGAGTAGGAACAATCAGTGCCGATTCGCGAGTCCCAGAATTCGTGCTTCTCGATATCGTACTCGCAGGCCAATACTATTTTAGTAGACCAAAATGCAGCAGAAGTTGCATCCCCACCAGGACGTAGATCCCTGCCGCAACATCGTCCAGCACAATGCCGGTGCCTTCCGGCAGCCTCTCCAGTTGCCGCACCGGAGGCGGCTTGACGATATCGAAGGCTCGAAAAAGTATAAAGCCCGCCAGAAAAGTTTTCCACGCGAGGGGGACGGCAATCAGAGCGATCAGTTGTCCAGTGACCTCATCAATGACGACGCACTGTGGATCTTTGCTCCCCGAAGCGCGGGCGACTTGAGTCGCTGCGGGAATTCCAATCAGCGCGGTGAGCACGGCAAGCGCGCACGCGACCGGCGCGCGCAGCGCCGGAGCGAGCGCCTGAGCAAGGGCAACCCAAAGCAAGACAGCCGCAGCCGATCCCCACGTTCCGGGGCCGGGTCGCAGATAGCCGATGCCAAAGAAAGTCGCAGTCGCGGACGCCCAAAGCGGAGCGCGAGGGTGGGACGCTGCCGCGAGTGCCGGAGCTTGCTCCTTCGACAAGTTCAGGCCAGGCTCTAAGCGAGTATCGCTGGCTGACGGGCCGGTGTCTAGGTTTTCGCGCATCCCGGTCACGATTTGCGCTCCGAGTCCTCAGGATTGCTGTCTTGAATCCCCTCTTCAGCGTCCTTCAACGGCGATGAGATCACGTATGCTCCGCTGGCCCATTTGCCCAAATCGATGGTGCGGCAGCGCTCGCTGCAAAAGGGGAATTCTGCGTCGGTGTCCTTGACCGGCTTCTTGCAGATTGGGCAACGGAGTTTGAGCGTGCGCTTGCGCGGCATGGACCTAACCATTGTAGAAGGAAGATTTCAGATTTCAGATTGCGGCCCCTTCCCACGTCTCGCAAGACCAGCGAGACATGGCACACCCCTACATAATCTTTGCCACCAGATCGTAGTCGTGAGCTTCCGTGATCCGGCAGCGATAAAACTCACCGGGCTGTGGCGTCTTTCCCTCGGGAAAGTCGTTGATGAACACCTTGCCGTCGATTTCAGGCGCGTGCATCGCGGTCCGGCCTTCGAGCAGCAGTTCCGTCTCTTCGGATTCGCCCTCGAGCAAAAGATCGAACTCGCGGCCCACCAGCGTTCTCTTTTTCCTCTTGCTGATCTGGCGCTGAATGCTCATCAGGTGTTTGCGCCGCTGCTCGATTTCACGGGGCGAGAGCTTCTTTTCGAGGGCGTAGGCACCGGCCCCCTCCTGATCCGAGTAAGCGAAAGTTCCCATCCAATCGAACTGGGCCTCACGCACAAAATCGCAGAGTTTTTCGAATTCCTTCTCGGTTTCGCCGGGAAAGCCCACGATGAACGACGTGCGCAGACTCAAGTCGGGTATGATGCGCCGCATTTTGGCGATCGAGCGCAGGAAAACATCGGCGCCGCCACCGCGCTTCATGCGTTTCAGGACTGACGCTGAGGCATGCTGCAGCGGGACATCCATGTACGAGCAGATCTTTTCCTGGTGCGCGATTGTCTCCAGCAATCTGCTCGTGATCTTGTTGGGATAAGCGTAGAGAAAACGGATCCAGCGCAAGTCTTCGATGCGGGCGAGCTTTTCGAGCAGCAAGGCCAAGCCGTCTTGCAAGCCGAAGTCCTCGCCGAAGCAGGTGGTGTCCTGGCCGACGAGGGTGATCTCGCGCACGCCAGCCCGCGCGAGGCGCTCGGCCTCGGCTACGACTGATTCGAAGCGCCGGGAGCGGAACTGCCCGCGCAACTGCGGGATGATGCAAAACGTGCAGGGGTGATCGCAACCCTCGGCGATTTTGATGTACGCCCGATGTCGTGGCGTGGCCAGAATGCGCGGGGTCGAGTCGTCATAAAGATAGTTAGGGAGCTCGGCGATGGCGGCAGCAGACGATTCCTGAACCCATGAGTCGTAATTCCGCGCTTCAGCCTTCCATGCCTCACGCGAGAACCGGCCCTTCGCGGCGCGCGCAGCGCCCTCTGGCCGGGAAGGCAGCACCACGAACGGCGAGTCGTTACTCTTGCCATTTCGCGGCACGGCAGGAACCAACCCGGTTGCGGCCAGGATGTCCTCTAGTTCTCCGGTTCCAACGACTGCATCGACTTCTGGGATATCTTTGCGAATTTGCTCGCGGAAGCGCTCGACCAGGCAGCCCGCGACCACGAGTTTCTTCGCCCTGCCGCCGCTCTTGTGCCCAGCCATTTCGAGGATTGTGTTTACCGACTCTTGCTGTGCGCTCTCGATAAACGAGCAGGTGCTGACCACGATTACGTCGGCATCTTCCGCGCGCGGCGTCAGCTCCGCACCGGCCCGGGCCACCAAACCCATCATGACCTCGCTATCGACCAGGTTCTTGGGGCAGCCGAGGCTAACGAAGCCCACTTTCAGGTGCGGTGCGGCCTGCGGCGTGACCCGGAAATTCTCGGCGGAATCTCTGACAGTGAGGGCCTTCGATGGCATGCAATCCCTCGATTTTACCATTCGGCCCAATCGCAGCTCTCACCGGCCAAATGCCGGCGCTGATCTAGAACTTGGATCAGCACCTCAATGCCGGAGCCTCCTAAGAATTCCACAGGGAGAAAGCACTTGTCGGTTCAAAACGCCATCCTTCGTGCTAGGCTATGGCTTACCGCCGTAATGTGAAGAATTAGATGCACCTCGCAGGAGGGCAAATGTTTGGGAAACGACTGTGGGTTGCGGTTCTGTTGGTAGGCACCCTGGTAGCCTCGCTGGCCGCGCAAGAGAAGAACGAAGTCAGCGGCAGCATCGGCCGCGACTTCACTGGCACGCAGGGAATCCAGGGCGCGAATTTTTTCGATCCCAACATTCGTTTTGGGAAGGGATTAAGCGTCGAAGGCACCTACGCTCGCAGATTTATTCTCACCCAACTTTTCTCGGTAGCCGTTGAAGTGCCGTTTTTCTACGACCTCAAGGAGAGCCTCCATGCCGGCGGTCCCGGGGATGTGCCGCCGAACTATACGGCGCTGTTTGTGACCCCTTCGGTGCGCGCTAATCTGTTTCCCACCACCGCGGTTTCGCCATGGGGCAGCATAGGCGGAGGCGTTGGCCGTATCCGCGAGAACAGTCTTCTGCTTTACAATGGCACTCCTAACCCAGGCAAGAACACCACGCCAGGTGTGTTGCAGTACGGAGTGGGTTTGGACGTTAAGATAAGCAAGAAGATAATTCTGCGCGGCGAAGGCCGCGATTTCTGGGCGGGAGAGCCTGATTTCCCATTGGCCCCAACCGGCAAGACTCGCCAGCATAACTACTTCATTGGAATGGGAGTACTCGTGCGATTCTAGACCCTGCTAAGGCAGGCGCAGAGTCCCTATACTGGGTAACGGCGAAGGCGAAAGCGCCCTACTCTCGGGCGGTCGATTCCACTTGCTCGTAGAGTTCCGGTAGCCGCCGGACATCCTCAGTCGAGTTTCCGAAGCGCGCCGATTCGTAGACTTCGGTGAAGCACGCTACTGGCGTCCGCAGGCGGGCGTCGTCAATTCTCTCGACGAATTCTCGTGGAGTCTGGGCGGCCGCGCGCGACACTCCTTTTCTGGCCACGGCTCGAATCATGCGCTGGTACCACATGGCGGCGGCTTGCTCCGGTGCGTGCTCGGGGTGCGACCGCAGTCTTGTCTCGTGCAACAGGCGGGCAAGACGTCCGAGATTCACTAGCACCAAGAGTCCAACCGCGAGCCCCGCCCCGATCATGGCCCATCGGCCGGGCGCACGCGCGACGCGCTGTTGACCATGCCTAGCCCACGTGAGCATCGCCTCGTAATGACGCCGTCCCCAGCTCGAGGTCGCTTCCCACAGGTTGCGGGTCTGGTTGATCGCAGCCTGGCCGAGCGCATACTGGTGGCTGGTGTCGTAGCTGACGATCCAGTCGCGCCAGAACGAGGACATTGCGTCGACGTAGAGCGCAAGCCTACCCCAGCCTTGTGGACTACCGGCACTTCCTCCCGGCGTGGGATCGAAGGTGCGCCAGCCGTAACCAGGAAAGTAGGCTTCGACCCAGCTATGGGCGTTCTTGGCGCGAATCACGTAGTTTCCGGTCACGTCGTTGAATTCATCGCTGCGGAACCCATTCACTACACGTGAGGGGATGCCCAGCGTGCGCAGCATGACTGCCATGGCGGAAGCGAAGTACTCGCAGTGGCCGCGTTTGCGTTCGAACAGAAAACTGGCGACGGGATCTTCCGGCGCTGTGCGCGGCAACTCCAGGGTATAGCCAAAATGGGCGCGCAGGTAGTTCTCAATGGCCGAGGCCTTGTCAAAGTCGTTGCGGGAGGAGGCGGCAATCTGCGTCGCCAGCCGTGCAATGCGGGGATCAAGCGCGGGCAACTGGAGGTAAATGGCGGCAATCGTCGGCGGAAAATCTCGTCCCGCCCCACGCAGTTCTGCTGGCGAAAGCGCACCGACGTCGGAATACGCCTCGTAGCGGTTGATGGCGTGCTGTATGTCGAGGTTATAAACAGCGCCCTCCAAGTCACCTGCCAGAATGCGGAAAGGTCCGCCGATGGTGCGGCCCCAGGGGGCGAGGAAAAAAACGTTGGTGCCGATCGGCTCCATCAGCACACGGTAGTGGATCATTTTTTCGCGTGCGGGTTTCGGAGTGGCTGGGGACTTTAATCCAGCATTCTCAAGCCGTGGCACGGAAAAGCTATTGTCGGCCCAGCGCTGCAGCAGAAACTGCTCGTGCGGCTTCGACCAAGTGTGCCCGTCGAACTCCGACAGGGCCACCCCGCGCCAATGAAGATCGTAGCTGCCCAGAGTGTCGCCATCGATCTGAATGTGCATCACCACCGCGTTGGACTGCTGGATTTCGCCGATCTGGCCTAATTGCACGTGATCGCTGAAGCCGGAAGAAAAGTCGGTGCCGAAGGCGTACCCGCCCAGGTAGCCGATCTGCTTGCGCGGCATGAGAAAGAACAACACCGCGCCGCCGGTAAGGATCATCAGCATCAGGGCTGGAGCCATGCGAGCCAGCCAGAACGCGAAGTGCCGGTGTTCCCGCGGATCGCTGGAATGTCGCGCGTGGATCGTGGCGGCGTGACCGGAGCGGCGCATCTCCATCAAAACGAAGGTGGCGACTGCCATCAGCATGAAGGCGGCGAAACAAAAAAGGAACATGCTGTCCACCGTCAGGATGGCTGCGGCCAATACCATGAGAAAGGCAAGAATCGCCAGCGTGACGTAGTCGCGCTCGCGCCGCAGCGAGAACATGCGCACCACCACGCCGAACAACGCGAGGTGCAGGGTGGCGGGAAGGAAGCTGTGCGAAAAGACAAAATAATCCGCCGCGAAAAACGCGAAATAGACGATGGTGAGGGGCGTGGTCCAGCGCTCCGAAATGACCAACTTCCGCTGACTAGCCAGCAGATATCCACGCACTGCCAATGTTGTTGAGACCAGAATCAGCGAAGGAGTATCCAGCCCTCCGGTGCTTGCGAGCGTGCCAAAGCCCACTGCAACAAGCAGATAAATAGACATCTCAAAGTAGTAGTCGATGGCCTGATGGAGCGTAGCCTGAGCGAGTTTTGCGGGTTGCGAGGCCATTCGTTAGTGTGCGGACTGCCCCCCGGGGTTTTCAAGGGGGCGTCGGCCCCCCTTTTTGCGAGCCACCAGCCGCACGCATATTCTTGTCTCCCCGGAGAGGCCACCAGTTGCGGGGCATCCAGTGATGTGCATCGACGGCTATCTGCGCCAGCAGGCCGCCTAACATCACCAATACCGCGAGACCCAATGCGATATATGCGATGACAGGCCGCATGGCGATTTCCTTCCCTCTGCCTACCTCAAGGTGCTGGCCTCAGGGGGAAAGGCACTCTCCGAAATGACAAAGCCTCTCGCCACAGAGGCTTCGACTTCCATTGTTCGCTAACGCCAACAAGAAAGGAAGGCTCGGAAGCCAGATTCTTGCACCGAAGGTCACATGCCCTCTGGGTCTATCCGATGTCTCGCAAAGCTGGCGGAACGCGGGTAGGAGTGCCTACCCGGTTGTTTCATTCCGCGAATGTTAGAATGAGCGGTCAGGCATCGGTCTCGCGCGACGTATTCCCGCCAACCCCGCCAGGTCCGGAAGGAAGCAACGGTAACGGGCTCTTGCGTGTGCAGCGAGTCCCCGGTGCCTGGCTAATTCTCCTTTCGCCCCGTTTCCCTCCCGCGAATTCTTTACAAGTCTTTACTGGTTTCTGCGCAAGAAATCGCTCTCTGTGGCGTCCATAGAGAAGTCAGGCTCGGCCACTCCGCTCGCCAGCCGTCACACAAAACGAAGGAGCGCTGTGGAAATGAAAAGCCGGGAAGTCACGCCGAAGTCTACTGATCCAACCGTAATCATCCGCGTATCTGGAAAGCTGTTTCAAGGACATTTGGCGTATCTCGACCAACTGGTGCGATCGGCCGCAAAATCGCGCCTGTGGCCCGTGTTGAGCCTGGCGAAATTGGAAGAACTGGACCGAGCAGCGCTGTTCTACCTGATGCGCGGCGAGCATCACCACTTTGGCCTCGTTTCCTGCCCGAATTTCATCCGGGAGTGGATGGAATACGAAAGGAACAAGACAGCGCCGCGGCAATCCCGGACGATTCCTTAACTACTTTGCCTCGAGGGGAGCCGATCCGGTTGGACATTCTTCCTCCAATCCTGCAAAATACTGGGTTTCCTAATTGAGGAGCTTTCATTGACGAAACCCGTTCATGCCAAAATCACCGCGCTCGGCACTTATGTCCCGCCGCGAGTTCTCACCAACGCCGACCTCGAGAAAATGGTTGACACCACCAACGAATGGATTATGGAACGCGTCGGCATTCGCGAGCGCCATATCGCCGACAAGGGAGTGGCAGCCAGCGATCTGGCAGTCGAATCGGTCAAGAACATGCTGGCGTCACACCCCATCGACCTGCAGCAGGTGGATCTCATTGTCGTCGGCACTGTGACACCCGACATGATGTACCCCTCGACAGCCTGCTTGGTGCAACACAAGTTGGGCATCGAGAATACCTGGGGGTTTGACGTTTCGGCGGGTTGCTCGGGGTTCGTGTATGCGCTCAACACGGGCGTGAGTTTTGTCGAATCGGGTCAGTACAAGAAAGTGCTGGTGATCGGGTCGGATGTGAACTCGTCCATGACCGACTTCACCGACCGGGCTGTCTGCATCATCTTCGGCGACGGAGCCGGCGCGGTTCTGCTCGAACCGGCAGAAGACGGCGAGGATGGAATCATCGACCATGTGGCGCAAGTCGAAGGCGTCGGAGGGGAGTTTTTGTACCTGCCGGGAGGGGGCAGCCTGCATCCAGCTTCGCATGAAACCGTGGATCAGAAGATGCATTACATTCATCAGGATGGAAAACAAGTCTTCAAGTATGCGGTGAAGAAGATGGCGGAGATGACCGAGCGCGTGCTCGAGAGAAATAAGCTGACAGGCAAGGATGTGGATTGCTTCATCGCGCACCAGGCCAACCGGCGAATCATCACGGCCACGGCCGATCGGCTGGGAATGCCGCTCGAGAAAGTGGTCATCAACATTGACCGCTACGGAAACACGACCGCAGGCACAATCCCTCTCGCCATGCAGACAGCCATCGACGAAGGCACCTTAAAGAAGGGCGACCTGGTGTTGATCGCGGCGGTTGGGGCCGGATTTACCTCCGGGGCGACGCTGCTGCGCTGGGCGTTTTAAGCTAGGAACATTGAAACCTTGAAACTTTGAAACCTGCCGTTAGACATTCCTGCCGCAATCCTTCAAAATACTGGCGTTTCATCCCGGGAGCCATTTTGAACAAACTGATCCGCGCCAAAATCAGCGCGCTCGGCACCTACGTGCCGCCGCGCATCCTCAGCAACGCCGACCTCGAACAAATGGTGGACACTTCCAACGAGTGGATCATGGAGCGTGTCGGTATCCGTGAGCGCCATCTCGTCGATAAAGGGGTAGCCACCAGCGACCTCGCTGTCGAGGCGGCCAAGAAAGCACTGGCGCAGCGCGGACTAACGCCGACCGACATCGAGGCCATCATAGTCGGCACGGTCACGCCGGACATGTTTTTTCCCTCGACCGCGTGCCGAGTGCAAAACAAGCTGGGGGCCGCAGGAGCATGGGGATTCGATCTTTCCGGCGCTTGCTCGGCATTCGTCTACTCGCTCCAAGCAGGGGCGCAATTCATTTCCACCGGCGCACACAAGCGCGTGCTCGTGATCGGTTCTGATGTGATGTCCTCGATCATTGATTACACCGATCGCGCCACCTGCGTGATCTTCGGCGACGGCGCAGGGGCGGTGATCCTCGAACCGGCAGAAGACAATTCGGTCGGCCTGATCGACTTCATCCACGAAGTGGACGGTTCCGGCGGCGAGTTCCTCTGCATGCCGGGCGGCGGCAGCCTGAATCCATCCTCGAGGGCAACCATCGAGAACAAGATGCACTACGTCCACCAGGATGGCCAACAGGTCTTCAAGTTCGCGGTGCGCAAGCAGACCGAACTTTGCCAGAAGCTGCTCGAACGCAACGGCTTGAAGGGATCGGATATTGACGCGTTCATTCCGCACCAGGCGAACCTGCGCATCATCAGCGCCACCGCCGAGCGCTTAGGCTTGCGGCCGGAGGCGGTGATCGTCAACATTGACCGCTACGGCAACACCACTGGCGCCACCATCCCGCTGGCAATGGGCACAGCTATTGACGAAGGGAAGCTGAAGAAGGGAAGCCTCGCGCTGCTGGCTTCGGTGGGAGCGGGTTTCACCGTTGGCGCAACCCTGCTGCGCTGGGCCTTCTGAAGCATCGGAGCTTAGACCTCGGGCGTCAGACCTCAGACGTTAGGCCCTTGGCCTCAGACCGCGCGGTTCAGCCGCGTTCGCTCGGCGCCTCCGGGGCGCTGGGACGACCCATGAGCGTAATGGACGCTTTCCTCTCGGCGACCGCTGAAGTGCACCGGCTTACGCTGGTCACACCCAACGTAAGCAATTTTCCCCTGCTGACGGCCGTGCTGAATCCCTGGGAGTAACGACGCCCCTGTCATGCTGAGCGGCGCTCTCTGCCGCGAAGGATCTACTCGTCAAACCAGGTCACTCTCGCAGCTTAACGCGAGCCTACCCTTCGGCGACAACTCTCCAGGGATCAGCGCTGTGAAGGGTACCTTCCCAATCGAGACCGCAAGATTCCCCTCCGAATCCGCTAGAATGTTGATTTCTATCGGAGCTGCTGTTGACTTCTGGGCTCATCCAAACCGCGCAATTGGTCCTATGGGCTGGTTCCAAAGGCATTGGTCCGTATATCCGACAGCATTTTCTCGATACCACGTTTCGCGGTCTGTACCACGTCAACGGGTTCGATCTGGCGCTGCTGATCCCGTATTTTGTTGTCCTGATTCTGCTGGCCGGATATGGAGCGCATCGCTACATCCTTGTCTATCTGTATTACAAACACCGCGACAATCGCACGAGCCAGCCCGTCAAACTGTTCGACCAATTGCCAAGAGTGACGATTCAGCTGCCGATTTTCAACGAGCAATACGTGGTGGAGCGGTTGCTCGAGGCGATCTGCCGGCTGGAATACCCGCAGGAGAAGCTCGACATTCAGGTGCTTGACGACTCGACCGACGAAACGGTCGAGGTGGCGCGGGAGCTGGTGGAGTGCTTCGCCGCGCTGGGTCATCCGGTTAGCTACCACCACCGCACCAACCGCGCAGGTTTCAAGGCGGGCGCGCTGGCCGAGGGAATGAAGACCGCGCAGGGAGAATTTATTGCCATCTTCGACGCCGACTTCACGCCGCCCGAGGATTTCCTGCTGCGCACCATCCATTATTTTTCCGACCCGAAGATTGGCATGGTGCAAACGCGCTGGACGCATATCAACCGAAGTTATTCGTTCCTGACTGAAGTGGAAGCGATTCTGCTCGACGGGCATTTTGTGCTGGAGCACGCGGGACGGGCGCGGACGGGGCTGTTTTTCAACTTCAACGGCACTGCGGGCCTCTGGCGGCGCAAGGCGATCGAAGAAGCCGGCGGCTGGCAACATGACACGCTCACCGAGGATACGGATCTTTCCTATCGTGCTCAACTGAAGGGATGGAAGTTCATCTATCTCCAGGATGTTGAATGCCCGGCGGAGCTTCCGGTCGAGATGACGGCGTTCAAGACGCAGCAAGCGCGCTGGGCCAAAGGGCTAATTCAGACAGCGAAAAAGATTCTGCCGCGCGTGCTGCGTAGCAAGGCCCCGCTGCGTACCAAGGTTGAAGCCTGGTATCACCTGACGGCGAACATCAGTTATCCGCTGATGATCCTGCTATCGGTGTTGTTGCTGCCGGCCATGATTATTCGCTTTTATCAGGGCTGGTTTCAGATGCTTTACATCGATCTGCCGCTGTTCATGGCGTCGACTTTCTCGATTTCGAGCTTTTATCTGGTTTCGCAGCGGGAACTGTTTCCGCGGAGCTGGCCGCGGGCGCTGCTCTATCTGCCGTTTCTGATGGCGCTGGGAATTGGGCTGACCATCACCAATACGAAAGCCGTGATCGAGGCGTTGATTGGTCGGCAGACGGCCTTTGCCCGCACGCCGAAATACCGGGTGGAATCGAAGAAGGATCGAGTAGGGGCCACCAAGTACCGCAAGCGGCTGGGATGGGTGCCATGGCTGGAGCTGCTGATTGGCGGCTATTTTGCGCTTACCGTCTACTATGCGATCGAGAATGAGAACTACATCACGGTGCCTTTCCTTCTGCTGTTTGTCGTGGGGTACTGGTATACGGGATTGATGTCGCTGCTGCAGGGGCGTTTCAGCGGGGCGCCACCGCGCAGGACCGCGCACAGCAAGCCGTTCCCGGTGGGAGTGTAGGCTTTTCCGGGTGCTGCCTACTTCTGTGACGTTGCGGTCCCTGGTTGAAGGATTACTTGCTGCTCATCCCCGGCCTTGACGATCTGGAAGAAGCTGCGCAGGGGGTTGTAGTATTTCGTTTCCAGCGAAAGCGCGTTGATGTCGAGCTTTCGCGTCAAATGCAGGGCGCCCTTGCTGTTTTCTGCCGAAACAGCGTAGACGAACGCGCGAAGGTCCTGATTCATAGGATGGGGAAGGCCAGTAATCTGCCAGCCTGCCGGAACCTCGACGGAAATGTCGTCCAGCCGCTGCGATAGGAACTCGAAATAGATCGGATTAACGCGCTCACTGTGTTCGAAAACGTGTTTCTCGGTTCCGCTGAAGATCCCGACTGGGAGCGAAGCGCGGCGTCCCGAGACTGCAGCCCAGCCGGGCACCTTCAGGCTGAACTCGGCCACCAGTGGGGCTTCCGAACTGGTCCAGTCTGGCCGCTTGGTCAGTTGCACTTCGTTGCCAGCGGGAATATACTCTTTTGCCTCGTCTTCGAGAGCCTTCTTGCGTGCCGTGTCGTCTTCGTTCCTCTCGTCCACTCGCCGGCGCAGGCCCTCCAGGCCCGTGAACGTGACCACCAGTTTTCCTTCCAGGTCGCCATTAGCGGACAGCTTCAAGTCTGCCTTGCGCTGGATCTGCGAGGCTGAGCTGTCTGGCAGGCTAGTCTGCACCCAGGAACCACCGTCTTTGTCGAGCCGCAATCCCTGAACGCCGGTCTCGTCCCATTTCAACATTCCGAACGGCGTGAAGGCCGCGCCCGGATCCAGATAGAGGTCCTTGCCGTTCAGCTTGACCAGGACCATGTTCGCGTCGAGCTTCCCGCTCTGCATGGTCTGAGGGTTAAAGAAGTAGTTATGGCGGTCCGCAACCCACACTCCGTAGGCCTCGAATCCGGCAGCTCGCACCAAAGCGAGGTAGAGCCAGTTGAGATCCCGGTCTGTGCCAGCGCCGCGCTTCCAGACGTCTTCGACGCTCTCAGAGGGGCCCATCCTCTCGCGCTGTTGTTCCTGTTCCGTCTTCCGAGGTTCGTAGCTAATGTTGTGAAGCTGCTGTACGCGGGCGTAGATCTTCTTGAGTTTGACATCCGGCGAGTCCGATGTGGAGACAATCTGCGAAACAGCCTGTTCGATAGCGCCACGCCTGCCAACAAACTTTTCCAGTGAGTCGTTACGCTTCTTGCCCACTTTCTTCCAGAACTTGCTTGCGTCGTCCTCAAAAGGGTCGGGACTGTAGATGAAATCCACTCGAGCCATTAGTTCATTCGCCGGTGGCATGAAATCCTCTGGCTGGAAGGCTGCGATATTGGCTGCCTCAAGCTCCACGAGGCCATCCCCCCGCTGCTTGGGCGAGGGCGTTCCCTGTGGCAAGTGTTCATTCCAGCGGAAGCTCATGGGAGCAAAGTCGTTGTGAAACGGCCTCAAAGAAAACTTTGCCTTCTTGGTAAAGAGTTCCTGGCTCAGAATCCAGTTAGAGCTGAAAATCCAGTTTTCTACAAAGTTGATCGTGTAGTAGTACTCGAGGATGCTTCCTACCTGGACGTCGGGCATGGCGAAGGTCTTGGCGCGGTATTGGAACCCTTTTGTCTTGACGATGGTTTTCTCAAAGATTTCTCCCTTGAAATCGACAACAGAGCCATCGGGCCGTATGGTACGGGCGTTGATGTTATCTACGGTTACCCATTCTTTCGGTAGCCGAATCTCGATGTTGCCGTATCTGCGCCCGGCCTCCGTGAGGACCTTGATGCGGATATAGTTGTCTTCGTATCGCCCTATTGTCGTCTGACCGCCCAAAATGCCCATCCCGCCGTGGCCGGTCCTGCCGAAGTCGTCCCGGTATACCTCGCGGTAGAGGATGATCGCGGGCGCTCCGGGCGCAGCCGGCTCGCTTGTCATCTTCAACTCTTCGGTGGAAACTGGCTGGAAGTGCGCACTGGCGCTGGCAGTAGCGGCCAGGAGCAATACGGTTGTTAATCGGGAGAGTGCGGTCACGAAGAATCGACGGAAAAACATGGCCGGTCCTCCTTGTGGAGTGCGGTAGAGGGAAAAAAGGGTGACTTAGCGCAAATCGCCGTTCCGCAGCTGCCTCGCGCACTGCCCAAGCTAATAACAAACCCAGCAATGTACATCTTCGACAGGCGGTATGACAATGCGTAGAATCACAGATAGCCGCGCGACGTTCGCGGATACTCCGCTGAGCACGGGGCAGAAGTCATGCATTTCGAGTACTAGGAGCATAGATGCGGAGGAGGGCGATCTCTTCTTTTCTGATTGGGCTAGTTGTGGCAGTTGCGTTCTGCCTGGGAAGCGCTCTCGAACGCCAGCCCGGAGGGGACTATCGAGCGCGGCGAGAGGCGCTCGCCAAGAGGGCGGATGGAGTGGTGCTGTTGTTTGCGCCGATAGAAGGCCCCGACTCGGTTTATGCGTTTCGCCAAGACGACAATTTTTACTACCTGTCAGGGTTGACGATTCCGGGCGCGGCGTTGCTAGTGGCTACGGCCGCCGACGCCTCGCGAGATTCACCGGCGCGCGCCTATACGGAAATTCTCTTTCTGCCTCCGCGCAATCTTCGGCAGGAGAAATACACGGGCCCACAACTGGGCGCTGACGACCCGGATGCGCCGAGGATCACGGGTTTCGACCGCGTCGAGGCTCTGGACAAGCTGCCGCAAGAGGTGTCAAGAATGCTGGCCGGCGCGCGGCCGGCGATCTATGCCGAGATGGGTTCGCATGAGGAAAGCTGGTCCACGGCGGGACCGCTGGCCTTCCTCGAACGCACGAACGCAGAGGTGGTTTTCCAGGATGTCGAGCCGATGCTGGCCGCGCTGCGAACAGTGAAAGATGCGGGCGAAATCGCGCTGATCCGCAAAGCGGTCGACGCCTCGGTGTCGGCGCATTTCGCCGCGATGAAAGCGGTGAAGCCGGGAGTTACCGAGTATGAAATTTCCGCACTCATGCAGCATGAGTGGGGGCGGCGGGGATGCGAGCGGCCAGCTTATTCTCCGATTGTCGGCGCAGGGCACAATTCCACGGTCCTGCACTACTCAGAGGACGCCAACACGATGAAATCTGGCGACGTGGTGGTGATTGACGCAGCGGGTGAATATTCGATGTATGCGGCCGACATCACGCGCACTTTGCCGGTCAGCGGGCATTTCACGGCACGGCAAAGGGAGATTTACGACATCGTGCTGGGCGCGCAGGAGGCCGCCGAGGCGGCGTTCCGGTCCGGCAAATCCACGCTGACGGGCGATTCCGAAGCATCCCTCTACAAAATCGCTAAGGACTACATTCGATCCCACGGCAAGGATCTGCACGGGCAGCCGCTCGATCAATATTTCGTGCATGGGCTCGGGCACTACATTGGATTGAATGTCCACGACGCGGGAGACTACAAAGTTCCGCTCGGGCCGGGGGTGACGTTCACGATCGAGCCTGGAATCTACATCCCGGAAGAGAATATCGGTGTGCGCATCGAAGACGACTACTTAGTCGGCCAGGACGGAAAGCTGATCAAGCTCAGCGGGGCGCTGCCATCGAAGGCGGAGGATGTCGAAAAAGCGATGGCGGGGAGATGAGCGGAAGGCTGAGAGTAGTGTATCTCGTTTTGATTCCGACCACATCTTCACCCTCTCCCATGGCGTCATCCCGCGCCAAGCCGTTTTTGGTAGACCTCCAGCTTTAGCTGGAGGCGAGCGCAGCGAGGCGGAGCGATCTTGCGCGGAGTACCCATAGCCCGTGCGGGATCCCTCGGTCCGCCGGTGAAAGCGCAGGCCTTCGGGATGACGCCTCGGAAGAACAGGATGGGTTTCAGACTGAGCCGCGATCGGGATTCGTACCATTGAGTCTTCCGGGGAGGTCGCGACATCAGAAGTTTGAGGCCTCGGCTCCGCGCGCCTGAGGGACTCGAATGGACCACAACCTGGACGACACCATAGCACTTCTCGCCCACACACCCGCCGTACTCAACGCGCTCCTGCGGGATCTGCCGGATGCTTGGACTATGTGCAACGAAGGGGAGAACACCTGGAGCGCGTTCGACATCGTTGGGCATCTCATTCACGGCGAGCGGACCGACTGGATGGCGCGGGCGCGCAGAATCCTCGAGTTTGGCGAGAGCCGGCCGTTCGATCCGTTTGACCGCTTTGCGCAAAAGCGCGAGAGTGAAGGCAAAACGCTGGCGCAGTTGTTGGACGAGTTTGCCCGGCTGCGGGCTGAAAATCTGGCTGCACTCCGTTCATTGAAGCTGCAGCCAGAGGACTTCGCCCGGCGCGGGCGGCATCTTGCGCTTGGCATGGTCACGCTTTCGGAACTGCTGGCGACCTGGGCCGCTCACGACCTGACGCACCTGCATCAGATTTCCAGAGTCATGGCGCATCAATATCGCGAGGCCGTCGGGCCCTGGACCAAGTTCCTGGGCGTGATGCAGTGCGCCGGCCATAGCTCTTAACACACCGATCAGGCGCGACTCAGTTCAAAAGGCGTTCCGGAAGGCCCAGAACAAGAAACCTGAGAGCACCATCGAAGCTGGCAAGGTCAACACCCAAGCCATCGCTAGGTTGCGCACCGTGGACCACTGCAGTCCCGAGTGATTCGCCGCCATGGTGCCGGCGACTCCCGACGACAGTACGTGGGTGGTGCTGACCGGCAAGCCATACCAATCGGCCGCGCCAATAGTCAGCATGGCCACGATTTCCGCCGCCGCGCCTTGGCCGTAAGTGAGGTGCTGCTTGCCGATTTTTTCTCCAACCGTGACCACGATCCGCTTCCAGCCCACCATCGTGCCCAGTCCCAGCGCCATCGCGACGGCCACTTTGACCCAGGCGGGGATGAAGCGCGTGGCGTGATCCAGGTGCTTCTTGTAGTTGTCAAGAACATCCCAGTCGGGAGCGTTGAGCGCGGGCTGATGCGTCTTCTTCATCAGGCGCAAAGCTTCGCTGACCAGGTACATGTCGTTGCGGAAGTTGCGCACGCGATCGTTGGGGATTCTTGCCATTTCCCCAAACACTGCGGTTTCGTTCCCGATGTCGTTGACCAGCTGGCGCAGCGCCAGCATAGTGTTGGGCGTGAATTCTTTTGTACGAACGTAGGTGGTGACTTCGTCGCGATCATCGCCCACGATCGCATTCGGACTGACGTAGTTGGTGAGAGTGTTGGCCGCCTGCTGCGAGACGGCGATGAAATCCTCGGACTGCTTGTGGGTCACGGCGTGATTGAGGGCATAGGCGGTGGGAACGGTACCCACCAGGATCAGCATAATCAGCCCCATACCCTTCTGGCCGTCGTTCGAGCCATGGGCGAAGCTCACGCCAGTGCAGGTAAGCACAAGCAGAGCCCGAATCCAGAGCGGCGGCGGCTCGGTGCCTTCGGGCGCCTCATAGAGCTTGCGGTTCTGGATGACTGCCTTCATTAACCAAAGCAGCAGGAGAGCGCAGATGAAACCGACCACGGGAGAAAGCAGCAACGATTTTCCGACGTTGGCCGCTTGGCCCCAGTCCACGCCGCTGGTGCCGGTTCTTGCGGCCATAAGTTGGTTGGCAATGCCGACGCCGATAATCGAGCCGATCATGGTGTGAGAGCTGGAAGCCGGCAGGCCGAAATACCAGGTGCCGAGGTTCCACAGGATCGCCGCCACCAGCAGCGCGAATACCATGGCAAAGCCGGCTTTGCTGCCCACCTGCAGGATCAGTTCGACGGGCAGCAACGAAATAATGCCGAACGCGACCAGGCCGCTGGAGGTCATGACGCCCAGAAAGTTCCAGAACCCCGACCACACCACCGCCACGTGCGGCTCGAGGGAATGCGTGTAAATGACCGTTGCGACTGCGTTGGCAGTGTCGTGAAAGCCATTGACGAACTCAAAACCCAGGGCAACGAGCAGCGCGACGCCCAACAGCACAAAGGGCGTGATCGAGCCGGAACGCACCGTCGAGAGGTCGGAAAGAAGATGAAAAGCGGCGTAGGCCACGCCGATCAAGAACACGACGCCGAATCCGATCACCCCGATCCTGCCCGGACTCCGGTTGAGCTTTTCCTGGATTGCCGGCGCGGCTGTGGCCATAAGAATCCCTCCTGGGAGTGTGGTTTGCAGTTGTTGTCGAGTCGGAGGCGACCCCACGTCCTCCAATAAGGGCGGAACTATACCGGAGGATTGTTACGGGAGTGTGAACAAAGGGTGAGGGTCCTGTCTTAAACAGCGTGTTGCTGGAAAAGTAGCTCATGGATGCTCCAAATGTGGTCGGTTAGCCGCTTCCATAGCGGGCGTGATTCTGAGGGAAGCAGGAGCGCGGTTTAAAGGTATCGAGGAACCATGTTCCTTTTCCGCCAGAGCGAAGATCGAAGCAAGGATGGGGGTTTTACCTGGTTGGCAATTTTGATTGCGTCAGCCGGAGCGGCAACGCGGTATTTCAGACACTACCCCGTCCGGTAGTGTCTGAAATCTGCGTTGGTGGAAAACTCTCGTAATCTTGTAATCTGATTCGCTAATGAAATAATGAGGACGCGACGTGTGCTCCATATTCCTGAATACCGTTTTGGCGATGAGGTGCTTATGGATGGCGGGTTGAGAATCATTGGAGTAGGCGGCGATGGAGCGGCGTTTGCCCGAGGAGCGGACGCTACTTATTGGGATATTCTCCGCATCGATTACGCAACGGGCCAGATAGAAATCGGCAACCAAATCCGGAATCGAAAACGTCTAGCGGCATGCCGCGCCGTCTATGCTCAGGTACTAACAGAGGAGCTAACCAATTTGGCGCGATTGGATCAATAACACGACAGAGTCTTTGGAGAAGCATATGCAATTGCAACTTACCCAACCGGGTCGTCTTCACACGCGTGACTTGATTCCCGCCGATCCCATCATTCGATGGAAGGTTGACTTGGGTAACAGTCACGTTTACGCCATCGGCTTCAACCTTGGTCGTCCGGGCCAGAAATCTCGGTGGAAGATTACCGGACGGAAGGACAAGTACAACACCCCAGAGGAAGCTCTTGCCGTACTTCAAGCGGAAGAAGACAAACGCTTAGCCTGATCCTCAACGCAGATTTAAGGCACTACCCCACTACCGGTAGTGTCTTAATTGACGTGCTGCCGCTCTGAAACGCGGCCTCCGCTTGCGTTCCCGGCCATGGCACTTTTGCCTCAATCATTTTGGCGATGGTCTTGATTGATTTCCTGAGCATTCGCAGGCGCAGCTCCGTCTGAAAACACTGTCTTTTTGCTTCCAATAGGGCAGCTTCCGATCCCATATTTTTATCTGTCAGTTTATCTAATTTTCTTGACTTAGTGTGTGCTTCAATAGATAATCCCTTCGTGGAGATTGCCATGGTGGATGAAGAAAACAAAGACGTGTACGAAGAGGCGCTTGAGCGAATACAGCAAGAAATTGAGGAAGTGCAGAAGCAGGAGACTCAGTTGGCTCTCAAGAAGGCGCGACTCATGGAATCGTTTGAGGCTCTTCTGCCGCTCGTTTGTACCGATGAAGACGAAGTGGTGGATGTTAATTCGCTGACTCTCGCCGATGCAATCCGGCTCGTAGTGAGATGTTCGGGCAGGCCGCTGCACATGAGGGAAATAAGGCTGAGGCTCGATGAGATGGGATTCAAGACAATGAGTAAGTTTAAGAATCCCATGGCGAGTGTTCACACGGCGGTGAATCGGATGATCGAGTCGGAGGAACTCGCATACACCGACGACGGCCTCGGAGCGAAAATGATCGAGCGCGGTCCGTGTCTGAAGAGCGCACCTTTCTTGGAAAGAGATATGAGGGTTTCGTCTCGCAAAAGCAAAGAGGCCATGCAGCACATGGCCTCTGAGAAAGGACAGGTGAAAACCGATGACGCGGCCTCCACCACAACTGAGTAGCTGAGTAAACGCCCCGGCTTCTGCGCTAACACGAGTCGGGGCTAATCCGAAACGCGGGGTAAGCCGCACTTCAGACCCTAACTCATTGTACGGCCTTTCCCGCTCAACGCGGTATTTGAGCCACTACCCCACTACCGCGTTAACCTGTTATTCACATTCCCGTAATACCATCGCGGGATGCCGCAAGAGCCACTGCACATCGAAGACCTGGGGGAATCGCCGTCGGGGCAGCGCGTGCTGCGCCTGGACGGGCCGATCGTCATCTCTAATTTTTTCGAGTTTCAAAGCATGCTGCGGGCGGACACATCCCGCGTCCTGATCCTTGATCTAACCCTCGTTCCCTACGTCGATTCCGCCGGAATTGGGGCGCTGGTGGGGGCGTACGTCAGCCGGGAGAAGAACAATCGGAGCCTGATTCTTGCCGGCACACCGCAGCGCGTGCGCAATACGATGCAGGTCACGCGAGTGGAACAGTTTTTCCGGTTCTATGACACGCTGGAAGCCGCGCAGGCCGCCGCCTGAGCGCTCCCACAATCCCCGGCTCTGTTTCCTATTTCGCGCCTTCCGGCGGGGGCGGAATGGTAATGTCGATTTCCTTCACCGCGCCCAGCGATGACAACGGCTTGTCGAAATCCTTCGTGTTGCCCACGACCAGCACCGCGAGTTGATCCTTGTGCAGATACTTGGCGGCGACGCGGTTCACTTCGGCCACCGTCACCTTCTTGATTTCCGCCTGATACTTGTCGAGCCAGTCGGAGGGATAGCCGTAATACTGGTAGACGATGCGCTCGCCAAGAATCTTGTCGGGCGAGTCGAGGCGGAAGATAAAAGCGTTGAGGATGGCGTCTTTGGCGCGCTCGACTTCCGCCTCGGTGATGGGCTGGCTGGCTAGGTTATCGATGTCTTCACGAGCGGCTTGAATCGCCTCGATCGTGCTCTGACTCTTGGTGCCTATCTCGATCCGCAGTATGCCCAGATGGCCGAAGTTGGCGCCGATGCCGCCGCCCACGCCGTAAGCCAATGCGCGCTGAGTGCGGATGTCGTTGAACAGACGGGAGGAGAATCCGCCGCCGAAAGCCTGATTGAACACGCTGGCGGCGTAGTAGTCGGGATTGTCGCGCGTGATGCCGAGCGCGACCATGGCGATGTTGCTCTGGTTTACGTCCTCCTTGGAGACGAGATAGTAACCGGGTTTGGCAGGCACATAGTGAAGTTCGTTCTTCGGAAACGGCGGAAATGCCGGGCCTTTAGGCCACGACTCGAAAGCCGCCCGCAGCCGGGCCTCCATGGCGGCGGCATCAAAGTCGCCGCTGATGCCAAGAATGATGTTGTTGGGATGTACGTATTTGGCGTGCCAATCGAGCAAGTCCTGGCGCGTGATCGCTGCGACCGTTGCGTACTCGGACACGCGCGCGTAGGGATTGTCAGCGCCATACGCCAGCTTGACGGACTCGCGATAAGCGACTTCGCCGGGCTCGTCGTTGCGGCGGGAGATCGAGTCGTACAGTCCCTTTTGTGCGATGTCAAGTTTGTCGGCGCGAAACTCGGGATTCTCGAGCAGATCGGCGAAGACTTTGAAAACATCGTCGAGATCGCCCTTGAGGCAGGAAAATCCAACAGTGGTGGAGTCAGGCCCGGGGCCAGTTTCGACTTTCGCGGCGCGCACTTCGAGGAAATCGTCGAGTTCGTCGCCGGTTTGCGACTTCGTGCCGCCCGTGCGCCAGACTTCGCCGTAGATGTCCACCAGTCCAGCCTTGCCCGCGGGCTCGTTGACCGAGCCGCCGCGAATGCGTGCTGTGCCGTCTATCAGCGGCAATTCGTGATCCTCCTGAAGGAAAATCACCATGCCGTTCGCCAGTTCGATGCGCTTGGGCTGCTGCGGATGAAACGCTGGCAGGGGAGGAATGGGAACCTGCTTCCAGTTCGTGGCCTGGGCCAGTGCTCGGGGCAGGGAAGTGAGAAGCGAGGCCAGCAGAATTGCGCTAACCGTCGTCTGTTTGATCGCGTTCGCTCTCATTGTGCACCTCCTGGACCGGCGGAATCGTTTCCTTGACCGCCTGCACCGGGAGGGGCGCCGGTGTACTCGATGATGCCGACAGTCCGGTTGGTATCGGCAAAGACTTCGTTGGCGACGCGGCGAATATCGGCTTTGCTCACCTTGTCGATTCGATCCACCGAGCGGGACAGCTCGCGCCAGTCGCCGTAGAGCGTCTGATAGTTGGCCAGTTGCCTGGCCAGGCCTTCGTTATCGGCGAGGCCGCGAATCAGGTTCGCTTTGGTGCGGGTCTTGATCATCTTCAGTTCGTCGTCAGTGATGTCTTCTTTTTTCAAGCGATCGATTTCCGCGTGAATGGCGTCGCCCACCTCCTGCGGAGTGTGGCCAGGAAGCGGCGCGGCAAAGAACGCAAACAGATGCGGATACTTCACGCCGGGATATCCGGTAAATCCCTCCGAGAACGACGCGATTTTCTTGTCGCGCACGAGCGAGCGATACAGCCGCGAGGTGCGGCCTTCCGACATGAGATCACTGATGGCGTCGAAAACTGCGTCATCTTTGCTGCGGTAATCGGGGCGGTGATAGCCCTCGAGGTAAATCGGCTGCGAGGTCTCTTTGAGCACGACTCGGCGCTCGGAGTTCTGGGGCGGCTCGGTCGTGGTGGTTTCGTCAGGTTTTGGGCGCGCAGGCAGGCGGCCAAAATATTTTTCGAGAATCGGCATGGCCTCGACAGCATTCACATCGCCGGCAACGGCAACCACCATGTTTGCGGGGACGTAATACTTGTCGAAGAATTTCTGCGCGTCAGTGGCGGAAAAGGTGTTGAGATCAGACATCCAGCCGATGGTGGGCCGATGATAAGGATGGGCGGCAAATGCTTCCTCAGTAAACTGCTCCTCCAGACGGCCGGAAGGATTGCTGTCGGTGCGTAGGCGGCGCTCTTCGATGACGACGTTGCGCTCCTTGTAAAACTCGCGCAGAACGGGATGCAGGAAGCGCTCGGATTCCAGGTAGGCCCAGAGTTCCAAACGATTCGCTGGCAGTGAATAGTGGTACTCGGTTTCATCGTAGTTAGTGTCGGCGTTCATGTCCTCGCCGCCGTTCTGCTCGACGATCTTGCCGAATTCGTTGCTCACCACGAACTTGTCGGCTTCTCCGATCGCGTCTCTCCAGGCCTTGGCAAGTTGTCGCAGCTTGGCATCGTCGCGTCCGACAGGTTTGTCGCGCTCGGCGATGTAAGCGGCATAAGCGGTCTCGATCTTGGCCAGCGCAACCCTTTCCGCGGCGTAATCCGTCGTGCCAATCGTGTCGGTACCCTTGAAAGCCATGTGCTCGAACATGTGAGCGAGCCCTGTGGCCCGCATGGGGTCCTGGACCGAACCGGCGTCCACCACCGTGGAGAAAGCAAAAACCGGAGCTTCGTGGCGCTCGCAAATCACGATCGTCAGGCCGTTGGGCAGTTGCTTCACCGTGATGCGCTTCTCGAAGGAAGCGAGGTCCTGCGCGGCGGCCAGGGCGGCGAGCAGGAGCAAGATTGCGCTGAGCTTGGTGATGCGATGTCTCATCGGACCTCCGAGTTGCGCTGACATGGCGCAGATATGACCTCGACAGATTTAGAGCATTCTTGAATTTGTCATCCTGAGTGGAGCGCAGGACCCGTGCATTTGGCTGGGAACTGCATATGTACCTGCCGGCCAGTTGCATAGGTCCTTCGCGGCAAGAGCGCCGCTCAGGATGACAGAACTCTGGACCGCAGCAAGAACGAAAATGCTCTAAAGGGCAGAAATTTGAAAGTACGTGGGAGAGGGGGAGATTGTCAAACGGGACAGTCCAGCCAGACGGGGAAGTATGCCCGGACGAGATCTGTAAGGCCAAATAATAAGCGGGACTTGGCGCTTTGTTGATATTCAGGCACAATGCTGCGAGCGCACCATGGACTCAGCAATCGATATTCAGGGACGGCACCTCAAGCTGTCGAATCTCGAGAAGGTGCTGTATCCAGCCGCGGGATTCACCAAGAAAGATGTAATCGACTACTATGTGCGCATCGCGCCGGCGATTATTCCGCATCTGGCGGGGCGGGCGCTGACGCGCAAGCGCTATCCCGATGGCGTGGACGGCGAGCCATTCTTTGAAAAGAACGCGCCCATGCACCGGCCCGATTGGGTGAAGACGGCGCCGATCTGGAGCGGGCACAACCGGCGAACCATTCACTACATTCTGGCCGACGATCTGGCGACGTTGGTTTGGCTGGCGAATCTGGCCGCGCTCGAACTGCATCCGTCGCTGGCGCTGGCGAAAGACGTTGCCTGCCCGACCGAGATGGTGTTCGATCTCGATCCCGGCCCGCCAGCCGACATCGTGCAGTGCTGCCAGGTCGGGCTGTGGCTGCGGGAGATCTTCGAACATTTTGGGCTGCGCAGTTTTCCCAAAACCTCCGGCTCGAAGGGTTTGCAGATTTACGTGCCGCTGAACACGCCGACAACTTACGATGCAACGAAACTCTTTGCCCACGCGCTGGCCCAACTGCTCGAGCATGATCATCCCGAGCTGGTGCTTTCGGAGATGAGCAGACAGGCGCGCACCGGCAAGGTGTTCGTCGATTGGAGCCAGAACGACGAGCACAAAACTACGATCGCTGTATATTCGCTGCGGGCGCGGGAGCGGCCCACGGTTTCGACGCCGGTGAGCTGGGAAGAGGTCGAGCGGGCGCTGAAGAAAAAAGACGCAAGCCTTCTCGTGTTCGAGGCGGCGCAGGTGGTGGCGCGATTTGAGAAGATGGGCGACCTGTTCGAGCCAGTGCTCAAATTGAAGCAGCAACTGCCGGAACTGAAGAAGACCGTGCCCGCGACTACATCGCCGGCTCAAATGGCCGTCGCGAAGCACGAGGGAGATAGAGAGACCCGCAAGGGCAGAGGGCGTGCTCGATCCAGGCGGCGGTGATTCACCCAGAGACTGGAAGCGAACAGTCGGTGGTGCAAGTACGATTCGTATCAGGGCAGGCATTTATGCGTGCTGTGAAGAGCGGAAGGCCAACGCGCCTTTAGGCGCTGCTTGAATCCCACACTTGCGTCACCGGGCTGGCAGAGGGAGCCATGAGCCAACTTTTTGCAGGAACTTCGGGGTGGGCCTATCCGAGCTGGAAGCCGGATTTTTATCCAGCCAAGCTGGCGCAGAAGAAATTTCTCAGCCATTACGCCACGCGCCTCAACACGGTCGAAGTGAACTTCACCTTCCGGCAACTGGTCAAAGAAACGACCATCCACAACTGGCTCGGCGAGACGCCGGCGCATTTTCGCTTTGGCGTCAAGGCGCACCAAGTCATCACGCACATTAAACGGCTGAAGGGCACGGAAGATTTTGTGCCGCGTTTTCTTGCGACCATCGAACCGCTGGCCGCGGCGGCAAAGCTGGGGCCGGTGTTATTTCAGCTTCCGCCCAATCTGAAAGCGGATGCGACGTTGTTGAAAGATTTTCTGGCAATCTTGCCGCGAACCGTGCCGGCAGCTTTCGAGTTTCGGCACGAGTCGTGGTTCGCGGATTCGACGTGGGAAGTGCTCAAGTCCGGCAACGCCGCGTTGTGCGTGGCCGAGACCGAAACCATAAGCACGCCCGACGTGCCGACGGCGAAGTTTGTTTACTACCGTTTCCGCAAGCCCAGTTATACGGAGGAAGAGCGGCGCTCGATGATCGAACGCATCCGGCAGCATCTTGCGGAGGGTCGTGACGTTTTTGCCTACTTCAAACATGAGGAGACACCGGAAGGAGCGCTGTCGGCGGTGGAGTTGCTGAAGGAAGCAGGCAACGCGGAGAAGGCATGACTCGGGCTGGCAGAATAGCCGTTCTCGTCTGCGCTGTGGTTTCGATTGCCGCCTGCGCACCGGCTCAGGACGCCGGGCTTCGCACGGCGCACGTCTTCGTGGCGCTGGCCGACAACGAACACCAGGGCATCGTTCCGGTTCCAGCGAAACTCGGAAACGGGGAAGACGCCGACCACAATCTGTACTGGGGAGCGGCCGCCGGCGTGAAGACCTTCTTTGCTCGTTCTGCCGATTGGCAGCGGATTTCTTGCGGAGACAAGCCGAAGGCGGAAGTGCTTGAGCGCTGCGTATTCAAGTACCGCGCCGTGAATGTGTATCTCGTAGCCGATGCCTATCGCGGAATGGAAATCCGGCAGGCGATTCTGGATTTTCTTGACGCGTCCGCAGGAGACGGCGCGGAGACCGTGAATGTGCCGAGCGCGTCTGCCCAGATCAAGCTGCCGATTCGAGGTGGTGCGAACCTTGTTGCTTACGTTGGCCACGACGGATTGATGGATTTCCAGCTTTCGCGTTTTCCGCAGAAGAAGAACGAAGCTCGTCGCGATGCGGTCGTGTTGGCCTGCGCCAGCAAACAGTTCTTTGCCGAAGGCCTGCGTGCCTCCGGTGCCTACCCGTTGCTATGGACGACGGGTTTGATGGCCCCCGAAGCCTATGCTTTGAAGAGCGCGCTCGACGGTTGGATCGTCGGCGAGAGCGGCGAGCAGATTCGGGATCGCGCCGCCGCCGCTTATGACAAGTACCAGAAATGTGGACTCCGCGCTGCGCATCGCTTATTCGCCAGCGGGTGGTGAGCTCACATTGCGCCCGCACCTCCCTTAGCACTTTTCGCAGTGTCCGATAACGCGCATACTCAAATCCTCTCGCCTATGCCTTTCGAGGCAAACGCGCGCGTGCTCTCGGGATTTCTCGACTACCTGCGGATCGAGAAGGGACTCGCGCCGCTTTCCGTCAGCGCCTACACGACCGACATCGGCCAATTTGCTGGGTTTCTCGAAAAGCAGAAACGCGCGCTGCTGACGGCCCACCGTCGCGATGTGCGCGAATTCCTGCAGCAGCTTTTTTCTAATCAGGTGGACGGGCGCAGCGTGGGGCGGAAGCTCTCGGCGTTGCGTCATCTCTATCGCTATCTGTTGCTGGACAAGCGCATCGGGCACGATCCCACGCTGAACATCGAGTCTCCCCGGCAGTGGAAGGTTCTGCCCAAGGCGCTGGCTCGCGACGAGATGGAGGCTACGTTGGCCGCTCCTCTGGCGCGGCGCAGCGGGGAAAAGCAGACAAAACTTTCGGTAGCTCTAGCCATTCGTGATCGCGCCATGTTGGAAATGTTTTACGCGGGCGCACTGCGCGTTTCGGAGATGATTAACGCCAAGCTCGAAGACTTGAAGCTGGAAGCGGGATACATGCTGGTACGCGGCAAGGGAGATAAGGAGCGCGTGGTGCCTTTGGGAAAGTCGGCGCAGGATGCGCTTTCGGAGTATCTGGCGGAGGCAAGGCCGGTGCTGGGGGCCTCCAAAGTCCCCACTTCTCGCGCAAAGAACTCGCGAGAAATGGGGCACCCGGCTGAATCCCTATCCTCGCGCAAAGAGCGCGCGGGAAATGGGGCACCCAGTGTTGTTGTCCCCCGAAGCACCCCGCTTCTGTTCATCTCGCGTGGCGCGCGCCGGTTAACACGGCAGCGGGTGTGGCAAATGGTGCGGGCGGCATCGGCGGCATCGGGAAGGCATGCTTCCCCCCACATGCTGCGGCACTCCTGCGCCACCCACATGGTGGAAAACGGCGCGGACCTGCGCACGGTGCAGACGATTCTCGGCCACGCCGACATCTCGACCACGCAGGTCTACACGCATCTGGCGCTCGACCGGCTGCGAAGCGTGTATCAGAAGCATCATCCGAGGGCGAAGGAAAGAAATTGATGATTGTTGATTTTTGATTGTTGAATAAAGATCCCGTTGCGCCGGCATTCTTGGTTTTCCAATCAACAATCATCAATCAACAATGACAAAGCAGAGATCGATTGTGGGTCGCGCCGTCACGGACTTCCTCCGCCATCTGCGCGAGCGCAATGCTTCGCCACACACGATCAAGGCATACAGCGGCGATCTCGCGAACTTTGCTGGCTATGCCGGCTCGCGAGGATGGAAAGAAATTGACCACATCGCGATCCGCGGGTTTCTTTCGCAGCTTTACGAAAAAGGATTGAGCAAGACTTCTGTGGCGCGCTCATTGGCGGCAGTGCGTTCGTTGTATCGCTGGCTGGCGCAGGAAGGCGTGGTAGAGCAGAGTCCCGCTAAGCTGGTGGCCACACCGAAGCTGCCCAAGAAGCTGCCACGGGTGCCGACAATCGAAGAAATGAACGCTGTGCTCGACGGGCTAATGCCTGAGCAGGCGGCTTTCCCCGAGCGCGACCGGCTCATGCTCGAACTGCTGTACGGCTGCGGCATTCGCAATTCGGAGCTGACGGGAATCAATCTCGACGACATCCGGCTCAGCGCTCAGGCAATCCTGATTCGAGGAAAGGGGAAGAAGGAGCGCTACGTGCCGTTCGGCGAATCGGCGAAGAGCGCGCTGGCAGCCTACCTTCCTGCGCGTCAGGCGGCACTCAGCGAAACGCGTCGCAACACCCCGGCGCTGCTTATCAATCGGCGCGGCGGGCGGCTCACCACACGCAGCGTCGGGCGGATTATCAAGAAGATCGCCGTCGCCAAAGGCCTATCTCCCGACGTGCATCCTCACACGCTGCGCCATGCCTTCGGGGCGCACATGCTGGAAGAGGGTGCCGACTTGCGCGCCATCCAGGAATTGCTCGGCCACGAACGGCTGGCGACCACGCAGCGTTACACGCAACTTTCCATGAAGCATGTGCTCGAGGTCTATGACCGCACGCATCCGCGGGCAAAGTGAGCCTTTGACCGGCGAGATGCGAGAGATTCTCCGTCTAATTTTTTCCTAATCGAGCAATTACCAAGGAAGATGCTCTTCTGTTGTCTGTGATCTCCGCTCCCCTCGTATTAGCCTCAAAACGAGGGGAGGGCAATGACGTGGCGGGTGAAGCGGCCTCACGTGCGCGAGTTGCAGAGCGGCAGGGGCGGGCGATCGTGGAGCTGAAAGCGTTGCAGAGGCCACTGCTTTCGGGGGAAGTTGATCCGCATGTGCTCAGGGATTTTCGCGATGCGCTGAATCGAGTGCGGAACACAGCCTGGTGGCGCAGCAATCCCTTGTGGCGCCCCTGCTGGGGCAGGGACCGGCCGGGATGGCGTCCTTTCTGGCAGCCGAGCGAATTCGGGCTGCCTATCAACTTTGCCGGTCGGTTCGGGAAGATGTGTGCCGCGAGGACATCGAGCATCAGAAGGGCCATTTGGCAGAACTCTATGCCATGGCTAAGAGCCTGGTGGATGAATTGGAGGAACGGCTCTGAGGGCGCCCAAAGCGCCAATCGCGTCTTCCGGCTGACGGATCGGTGCCAGCCGCCTCATGACTTCGGTAATTTGGGTGCGACCTCTCCGCCACGGAGAATAGAAGAGATAGTCCCGACCAGCCTGTGGCAGGGTTGTGTCCGAGCTGTCTCGGGGGACTTGTGCGCAAGATCAATCCGGAACTTTGGTTGTTGCTGTTCTTGGTAGTTATTGCTGCGATGTTGAATTTTCTGGTGGCATCGCAGCGCATGGCGCTGGTTTTCTATTTCTTACCGACGCTCTTTTCCGCATTTTACTTCGGCCGGCGTCACGCTACCCTTACGGCGGTGGCCAGCATTGTATTGGTCGGGTTGCTGACCTACATGAATCCGACAATGTTCAAGGGGCGGGTGGAGTTGCCCTTTGACGCCCGCTATTTCGACCTCACGTTGTGGGGCGGCGTTCTGATGGTGGCGGGCTACGTCACCGGCACCCTTTACGAGCGCAACCAGCAAACCCTGCGCGAAATGGAGAACGGCTACGACGGGATGCTCGCGATTCTGCAGAATTTCCTCGACAATCAGAAATACAGCGAGGCCCGCGCTTACCGCATTTCGATGTGCGCGACCAAGATCGGAGAGACCCTCGGCCTGGATTCGGCGAGCATCGAGGATCTGCGCACCGCCGCATTGCTGTTCAACCTGAAAGAACTGGGAATCACCAACGAAGTGCTGTACAAGGCGGCGCAAGTTTCAGCGGAAGACCTGACCCGGGGCCAACCGAAACGTAAGCGGCCGGCGCCCAAGGCAGGTTCGCTGGGCAGTTCGCTGCGCCGCGCAATTCCGATCTTCCTGACCGAGCGGCAATTGCGGCAGAACGGCGGCAAGATCGGCGAAGCTTCGTTTGAAGTGCAGATTCTGGGGCTGGCGGAAGATTACGAATCGCTGACCAGCGGGCAAAACGGGCCGAAGATGTCGCCCTCGCAAGCCCTGCAGGAAGTGATCCGGCGGTCGAGCGGCCGCTACGATTCTCTGCTTCTGGACGCGTTCTCCAAGGCTTTTGGCGGACACGCTGCCGGCGCGGGCGCGTGAGCCTCGCTCACTGCGTCTCTCGCAGTTTCTCCCACATCGCCGCGACTCGTGTTTTTATCTCGGCTGTCAGCTCCGTGTAAGCAGCCTCTGATGCCTCAGACTCCGGCGGCGGAACAATCGGTTCTCCAAACGCCATTTTCAGCGGCGTAATTTTCTGGAAGAATTTCTTGCCCCGCGGCCAGGCTTCATAAAAGCCCTCAATCGCAACGGGCACAATTGGCACTTGCATGTGAATCGAAAGAATGGCCGCGCCCTTCTTGAAAATGCGTGGCGTGCCATCAATGGATCGCTCGCCCTCGGGATAGAGAATTAGCACCCGTCCCTGCTTCAGGCCGAATGCGCCGGCACGCATGGCAGGGACGAGATTGGCGTCCGGGTCGAGCACCATCACGCGCAGCCAGCGGGCCAGGCGGCGCATAAATCCCTGGCCGAAGATTTCGCTGGTTCCGACCGCGAATAGGTTTTCCAGGATGTTCTTCGGCAGTACGCTCGCCATTATCACGGGATCGATGTAGCTCTGATGGTTGGAAGACAGGATGAACGGGCCATGCTCGGGTAGGCGCTCCAGGCCGGACACGCGCAGGCAGAATAAGTCGCGCACGACCATCTGAATGAAGCGCGACAATGGGTACCAAAGCGTCTCAAACCCGGGCTGAGGATCTTTCAGCGCCAGAACCTCCGGATCCGTTGGCTCTTCGGCCAGAATCGCCTTCCAGCCAGCAAAAGCGGCGCGACTTGACGGAACGGCGCCGCCCGCCACGGCGCTGGCGAGCACCGCGTCGAGCAGATCGCGGACGGTGTAGATCTCGGCCAGCTGCGATTCCTCAACGTTGCCGCCCAGTTCCTCTTCGAGTCGACTGAGCAATTCCACGCGCTGCATGGAGTCGAGGCCGAGATCGAGTTCCAGGTTGTGGGTTGGCCGCAGGTTTGGCGGCGCAGTGCGCGCCGCCGCGCGCACAATGGCGAGGCCACGCTGAATGTCGGGCCGATCAAGCCAGGCAAGTTCGTCGGCGGTGAGCGGTTTTTCCGCCGGCAATTCCGAATCGTCGGTGATTTTCTTCGCCAGATTCGCCTTTACCTTCTTTTCGACTTCGAAGCGCTTGATCTTGCGCGTGGTGGTGCGCGGCAGATCTTCCTGCCAGATTTCATAGCTGCCAATGCGCTTGGTCGATGCGATCTGCTGCGACAGGCCCTCAATGTCGAAGCGAATGACTTCTTTGGCGTTGACGATCTTCCTTTGTCGCAGCACGTCGAAATTGGGGACAACCACGGCGTGCAGCCGGTCGCCGCCTTCGCCTGCCTTCGCTTCCAGGCCGACGACCGCGATTTCCTTGATGAACGGCGATTTCAGATAGTGAGCCTCGATCTCCTCCGGATATACGTTCTTTCCGTTGCTGAGAACGATGACTTCTTTTTTTCTGCCGGTGAGGAACAAGTTGCCATGCGAATCGAAGTAACCAAGGTCGCCGGTGTAGAGCCATCCGTCGCGGAGCGCCGCTGCCGTGGCGTCGGGACGGTTCCAGTAGCCCCTCATGACCATTGGGCCGCGCACCGCCAGTTCGCCGACGGCAGGGCCGCCTTCGTCCTGTGGCTGGGGATCGATGATTCTGCCCTCGACGCCTTTCATGGCTTTGCCGCACGATCCGATGACAATCTCGTCGGGCGAATTGACATAGATGGCTGCGGCGGTTTCGGTTAGCCCTAGCGCTTGCATCACATCGATGCCAAGATCGTAGAAATCCCTCTGGATTGTCGGATCAAAACGCGATCCGCCGGTGGCGAAATAGCGCATCTTCGGACCGAGCGTGTGGTGAATCCTGCGAAAGAAGAATGGGCCGGCGTTGACGCCGACCTTGCGTAGTGTGCGGTTGAGGGCGACCATTGCGCCAAACAGCCGCTGCGTAAGCGGACCGCGCTTCTTGATTTCTGAATAGACTCGCTCGTGGATCAGGTAGTAGAACTGCGGCACGACGGCGAAGGCCGTGATGTTGCACTCCTGCAAAGCCTTCATCAACTCGGCGGTGTTTAGAGTCTCGAGGTACAGGACGCGCGATCCTTTGATCAGCGGAAGCAGCATGTTGGCCATCAGCGCCAGCACGTGAAACAGAGGCAGCACGCCAAGCAGGGCATCGTCCGGCCCGATGTTCACCCAGTTGAAGACAGCGTCAACCTCTCCGAGAAGGTTTCCATGGGTGAGCATCACGCCTTTGGGATCGGCGGTCGTGCCGGATGTATAGAGCAGGGAAGCGAGATCGTCGGTGCTGGACAGCACCGGTTTGAAATTGCGCGGGCCGCTCTCGAAAATTGCGGGCAGGTTGGCAGCAAAGTGTTCTTCGCTGGTCTGCGCCGTCATGCGGTCAGGGTCGGTCAGGACGAGCCTGATATTTAGTTCTTTAGCCGCAGGCAGGGCAACGGGAACATGTTTCGCATCCACGAAGACGGCCGACGCGCAGCTGTCTTCCAGCAGCTTCGAAACCTGATCGGCGTGCAGAGCGGTATCGAGCGGCACAGCCGCGCAGCCCGAAGCGATGATTCCCAGATACGCTGCTACCCACCGGGGATGGTTGTCGGCGAGGATGGCGAGGCGCGAGCCGCGCGGGAACCCGTTTTCGTTGATCCAGCACCCAACCGATTCGGCCATGCGGCGTAGCTCGGAATACGTACAACTTTCAACATGGTCGTGACGCTGGATGGCGAGCGAAATGTTGTCCGGCCAGCGCTCGCTGCATTCCACAAATCGGTCGTAGAACGTGGGCATGGGGGGAAGGGAAGAATATTACAGGAAAACCCCTCGCCCGTGCTCCTGCGCACACGACTCGTCACCGCACACGATTTAGCGCGCGCCCTCGCCAAACGTTCCGTTCGAGACAAAAGCCGGATTCAGGCCTGGTCGTAGAACTTCAGGGCCATCGCGCCGTGCGTCGCCGCCCCGCCAGCTCGTAAGGCCGCGGCGATCAGCGAGGCTTCGGTGACTTCCTCCCGCGATGCGCCCGCCGCTTTCGCCGCTTTGGTATGCACTTGGATGCAGTAAGGGCACTGCGTTGTGAAGGCAACGCCCAGTGCGATCAGCTCGCGGTATTTTCTGGGGATGGCCCCCTCGTCGCGGCCAACAATCTTGTCCAGATTGAGCCACGCGTTGAATTCTGTGGGCGCAAGTTTCCCCATTTCCTTGAGAAACCTGAGATCGCCGACATCGTGATAGTGTTCGCTCATTTGAACCCCTCCCAATCGTATGTGATCTTGGAAGCATAGAATCTGGAGAGCGCGGCAGCAAGTTGCGAGGTTCCGCGCTGGCGTATTCGAGCATCCGCGCACAGTCTGCGGCTCATCGAATATGCTAGGCTTTAAACATAGTTTGGGCATGCAGCCCTCAGAAGGGTCTCCGGGTTGATTAACACTCTGTTAGGCAAGATTTTCGGCACCAAGAACGAGCGGGTGATCAAGGCGCTGATGCCGCGAGTTGCGGCTATCAACGCGCTTGAGCCAGAGATGCAGAGGCTCTCGGACGCCGAACTGCGGGCCAAGACCGACGAGTTCCGCCAGCGGATTCAGGAACGAATGAGCCGGATTGCGCGGAGTCCCGAGCCGGAAGCGGATGAACCGGGAGACGAAGACGAGGGCGATCTCGACCGGCAGAAGCGGCTGGAAAAAGAAGAGCACGACGCCCTGCAAGAAGTCTTGGATGAGATTCTCGTGGAGGCTTTCGCCGTGGCCCGCGAGGCCGGCCGCCGCACGCTCAACATGCGGCATTTCGACGTGCAGCTGATCGGCGGCATGGTGCTGCATGAGGGCAAAATCTCGGAAATGAAGACCGGCGAAGGCAAAACGCTGGTTGCCACTCTTCCCGTATATCTAAACGCGCTCAGCGGTCGCGGCGTCCACGTGGTCACGGTCAACGATTACCTCGCCAAGCGCGACTCGGAATGGATGGGCAAGCTCTACCGTTTTCTCGGACTCACCGTCGGTGTGATCGTGCATGATCTCGATGACGACGAGCGCCGTGCCGCCTACGCTGCCGACGTCACTTACGGCACCAACAACGAGTTTGGTTTCGACTACCTGCGCGACAACATGAAGTTCGACCTCAAGGACTGTGTCCAGCGCGGGCACAACTACGCGATCGTCGATGAAGTGGATTCCATCCTCATCGACGAAGCCCGCACGCCGCTGATTATTTCCGGCGCCAGCGAGGAATCGACCGACAAGTACTACAAAGTCAACCGCATTATTCCGAAACTCGAAAAAGGCGAGGAGCTCTCGCCACAGGAATTGCGCCACCTGCTCGAGGAAGGGAAGGTTGCGCCAGGGAAAAGGCAGGCTCTGATCCAAGAGCTCAACGAAGTCGGCGACGACCCGCAACGGAAAATCCTGACCGGCGACTTTGTGGTGGACGAAAAGCACAGAAACATTACGGTCAGCGACGAGGGCTGGGAGAAAGTCGAGGGCCTGCTTGGCATCGGCAACATCGCCGACCCGGAGAACTGGCCGCTAAAGCATCACGTCGAGACGGCGATCAAGGCGCACGCGCTTTATCGCAAGGACGTGGAATACGTCATCAAAGACGGCGAAGTCATCATCGTCGACGAGTTCACCGGACGCATGATGCCCGGGCGGCGCTGGTCCGACGGCCTGCATCAGGCGATTGAAGCCAAGGAAAACGTCAAGATCGAGCGCGAAAA
>Ga0187781_10000041_pt1 | contig 79328 bp, 62 predicted proteins | sample 0715_SJ02_MP02_2_FD_132447 | JGI IMG/M metagenome (GOLD analysis project Ga0187781, IMG submission 132447) | Tropical peat soil microbial communities from peatlands in Department of Meta, Colombia - 0715_SJ02_MP02_20_MG | ecosystem: Environmental > Terrestrial > Soil > Wetlands > Peat | place...
CACTGCTCGCTTTCCAGGGCATCCTGCTGTTCTACACGCCCTGTCCACTCGCAGTGTCAGGAATGTCCCCGGTCCAATCTGTCAGGCATGTCCCCGGTCTGCACCCTCCAAGTGGCACAGCCACTCCTGGCTGTGCTCCTACGAGCAAAAACTCATGCGAAGAGCACAACTACGATCGGACCACAATCGTGGCAACAAGAAGGTCCAGCCCTCGACCCCGCGCAAATTGCCCGCTATGCTAAAATGCACGTCGAGGAGATCCCCCTCCATGAAATTCGGAGTCGTGCAATTCCCCGGGTCGAATTGCGATGACGACACGTTTCACGCCATCGGCGCCGTGCTGGGCCAGCCCGTCGAATTCATCTGGCACCAATCCGAAGACCTCGCGGGCGCGGACGCCGTCATCCTCCCCGGCGGTTTCGCGTTCGGCGACTATCTCCGCACCGGCGCGATTGCGCGCTTCTCGCCGGTGATGAAATCGGTGGACCGCTTCGCGCGCTCGGGCGGGCTCGTCCTCGGCATCTGCAACGGCTTCCAGATTCTCCTCGAAGCCGGGCTGCTTCCCGGCGCTATGATGCGCAATCAGCGCCTGCGATTTCTGTGCCGCCAGGTGCATGTGCGCGTCGAAAGCACCGACACGCCGTTCACATGCGCCGCGCGCCCGGGACAAGTGCTCAAAATCCCCATCGCGCACATGGAAGGAAATTATTTCTGCGATGCTGAAACTCTCTCCGAGCTCGAGCGCAATCGGCAGATTATTTTCCGCTACGTCCACCCCGACGGCCGCCTAGCCGGCCCCGACGATTTCGAAGCCAATCCGAATGGCGCGCTTTCCGCCATCGCCGGCCTGTGCAATCGCGAGCGCAACGTCTGCGGCCTGATGCCGCATCCCGAGCGCGCCGCCGAAGCCCCGCTCGGCTCCGCCGACGGCCTCGTCATCCTCCGTTCGCTCGTCGCCTCTCTCGACCGCCGCCTCGCCGACCGCGTCCCTGCCTAGCCGCGCACGGAGGCATTTTCATGTCAACAATTGGGTTGCTCTCCTCGGCCGCCGCGGTGGTGCTTGCCTTAGAGGTCTTCGAATTCTTCGCGGTCCGAAAAGAGGGGTCACAAATATTTTCCATGAAGCTTGGTTGGCGGTTCTTCTATTTCAGCCTTATTGTTTGCCTTCTGTTTAGCTCCATCTACCTCTTCTCGGCTTCGCACCGCGACCCCAATGGAGCACCTCTATGGTGGATTCTGATTCTCCTCGCAGCCGCGCTGCTCACACGCCCTCGGACTCTTGTTGCGAATTCTGGGGGGCTTGCCTCCTACGGCTGGTATGGATTTCGGCGACGCTTTATTCCCTGGGCCGACGTTTCGGCAGTGACATCGGACTGGGAGGAAAGGCGGCTTGCTCACGGCATCGGATCGCTTTGGGTATTCATGGGCTATAAAGTCGCTGTTGCGGGACGCGATGGCACTCGCATCGAGCATACGATCCAAATGCCTCGCCAAGGCGCCTTCCTCGACGATTTGCGGCGGCACATTCCGCCGACCGCCTTTGCCCCCGGCCTCTTCGATTGGCACCCGTAAATAGCAGCGGTCGCAAATCCGAATCAAAAATCTCCACCGCAGCGTACTATTGAAGCGCGCGAAATTTCCTGACACAATCGCCGCACGAATCGCGCGCTGAGTGCGCGACGCCCGGCCCTGCGGGGCAGAAAGGAAAGAGGAGGTCTACTCGTCACATCCCGAAAGTAGAATTCGGGCTAAGCGGTTGAAAAAATAAAGGACGAGAGAATTTCTACTCGTCACACGTTGGCACTTATGGCCACCACGGGCACTCAAATAATTGTCACGCCGCAAATCGCGGCCGAGCACGGCCTCACGCCCGAGGAATACGCCCGCATCCAGAAAATTCTCGGCCGCGACCCCAACATCACCGAGCTCGGCATCTTCAGCTTGATGTGGAGCGAGCACTGCTCGTACAAATCGAGCCGCGTGCATCTGCGCCGGCTGCCCACGCGCGGCGCGCGCGTCGTCCAGGGCCCCGGCGAAAATGCTGGCGTCGTGGACATCGGCGACGGCCTCTGCGCCGTCTTCAAGATCGAGTCGCACAATCATCCGAGCTTCGTCGAGCCATTCCAGGGCGCTGCGACAGGCGTCGGCGGCATCCTGCGCGACATTTTCACCATGGGCGCGCGCCCCATCGCTGTCCTCGACTCCCTCCGCTTTGGCCCGATTACGCCAGGGCACTCTTCGTTCGACGGCATGTCATCAGGGCGCTTGTCGTCAGGGCACGACTTCAGTCGTGCCGAACAGCCAGCGAATTCACACCGGCTTCAGCCGCTGAGGGATAGCTTGGAGCGAGGCAACCTTCCCTCAGGGGCTAAAGCCCCATTCGAGAGGGAGCTTTCTGCGGCACGGCTAAAGCCGTGCCCTGACGAAGAAATTGCGCGGAACCGACGGATTCTCGACGGCGTGGTCCGCGGCATCGCGTTTTACGGCAATTGCTTCGGCGTCCCGACCGTTGCGGGCGAAGTGCAATTCGAGCCATGCTACTCGAATAATCCGCTCGTCAACGCGCTCGCGCTCGGCATCGCCCGCCGCGAAGAACTTTTCTTCGCGCGCGCCAAAGGCGCCAGCAATCCTGTAATTTACGCCGGCGCAAAAACGGGCCGCGACGGCATTCACGGCGCGTCGCTGCTCGCCTCCGCAGAATTCAGCGAAGAATCGCAGCAGAAGCGCCCCAACGTGCAGGTCGGCGACCCGTTCATGGAAAAGCTTCTGCTCGAAGCCTGCCTCGAAGCCATGCGCACCGGCGCCGTGGTCGCGATTCAGGATATGGGCGCCGCGGGCTTGACGAGCTCGAGCTCCGAAATGGCTTCGCGCGGCGGCACCGGCATCGAAATCGAGCTCGCGCACGTCCCGCAGCGCGAAACCGGCATGACGCCTTACGAAATCATGCTCTCGGAATCGCAGGAGCGCATGCTGCTCGTCGCCGACCTCGGCCGCGAGCACGAAGTCTTCGACGTCTTCAGCAAGTGGGGCCTCGACGCCGTCGAAATCGGCAAAGTGACGGATGACGGCAAGCTGCGCATCCTCAACCATGGCCAAGTAGCCGCCGAAATTCCCGCCCACGCGCTCGCCGAAGAAGGCCCGCGATATTCCCGCCCAGTTGCTGGGCCGCCCGAGCCTGCCTGCACTGAGCGAAGCGAACGTGTTCTCTTAGAATTTGCCGGCGCCGGAGCCGATCTCACCGAAAATTTCCGGCGCCTGCTCGCCTCTCCGGCCATCGCCTCGAAATACTGGATCACCGAACAATACGACTCCATGGTCCGCACCAACACGCGCCTAGGCCCCGGCGCAGGCGACGCCGCTGTTCTGCGCCTCAAAGAATCAAAGCGCGCGCTCGCTATCAAAACCGACGGAAATGGCCGCTGGTGCCAGCTCGCGCCGCGCCTGGGTGCAATGCACGCCGTTGCCGAAGCTGCGCGCAACGTGGCGTGCACCGGCGCGCGCCCCATCGCTGCCACGAATTGCCTGAATTTCGGCAATCCGGAAAAGCCCGAAGTGATGTGGCAATTCTCGGAAGCGATTGACGGCATCGCCGAAGCCTGCAAGGCGCTGGAAATTCCCATCACCGGCGGAAACGTCAGCTTCTACAACGAAACGCTCGGCAAGGCGATTTATCCCACGCCGATTCTAGGCGTACTTGGCCTGCTCGAAGACGCGGAGTATGCCGTCGGCTCCGCATTCCAAAATTCCGGCGACGCAATCGTCCTGCTCGATGGCGGCAGTGGGTTATGTAGCGGCGACCTCTTGCCCCGACAAGGGAGGGGTCAGGCCGGCGCATTTTCTTCGGATTTTGAATCGTTCTCCTCCTCCGAATACGCAAAAATAAATCACGGAATCGTAGCCGGCCAGCCGCCCGCGATCGATCTCGCCGCTGAAAAACGCCTGATGGCCTGCCTCGCAGGCCTGGCCGGCGAGCGCGCAATCCACTCCGCGCACGACGTCAGCGATGGCGGCCTAGCCGTCACCCTAGCCGAATCCTGCTTCCTAAGCGACGCCCTCTCCGCCGAAATCAAACTTGATATGAGCGGTCCTCGTCAGGGCACGGCTTGTTCCCCCGAGCAAGGCCGAGGGGCAGCCGCTCCAAAGGGCGATGACTTTCGTCAGGGCACGGCTTCAGCCGTGCCAAACAGCGCCGAACCCTCAGGGGTTTTAACCCCTGAGGCACGCAGCTCCCCCGCCGAAATCGCTCTCTTTGGCGAACGCGGCGCCCGCGCCGTGGTGTCGCTTTCACCGGCGCTGCTTGCCCGCGTGCAAGCGATTGCGGCACAATATGAAGTCTCGACGCAGCACATCGGCACAGTCACGCGCGGGGAATTTCGCATCCAATTGAACGGCACGAACGTGATAAGAGGGAGCGCGGATTCCTTCCGCCGCGCCTGGTCCGAATCTCTCGCGCACAACATCGAGAGCGCTTCATGAGCAGAATCGCAAATTGGGGACGCTGGCCTGTCGCTCTTATGCTGACTGTTTCCGGATTTGCTTTCCTCTCCGACAGGATGATATCCATCGTGACCGAAGCAATATACGGACATCGGACTGTTCACAACGTGTACTGGGGAGTTCTCTGCTCTGTTCCGTTCTTCCTGAGCGCTTGGGGAATTCTGAGCTGGCAGCGTTGGGCCCGCTTGCTTGCGATGGCGCTTTGTATGGTTGAAGTTGTTGCGTTTGATATTGGGGGAACGACTGGGATTCGCCACAGAATTGACGGAGGGACGGTTCTTGCGACGATTTTGGCTGGCGCGCCTTTAATTTGGGCCGTGCTACCCTCGGTTCGGCAGGAATACATCCGGAGGAATCAGCCTGCGTGACAAGGAAGATCCAACTCGCGGACGATCATTTCCACGATGAATGTGGCGTGATGGGAGTGTTCGCGAACGACGAAGCCGCCAAGCTCGCTTACCTCGGCCTCTATGCGCTCCAGCATCGCGGGCAAGAATCCGCCGGCATCGCTTCGACTGACGGCGCAAACGTCCACGTGCACAAAGCCATGGGCCAAGTGCAGGAAATTTTCACGCCCGAAGTGATTGCGCGCCTTCCCGGCGCCGCCGCCATCGGCCACACGCGTTACTCGACCGCAGGCGATACGACGCTCACGAACGCGCAGCCCGTCGTAATCGATTGCAACAAGGGCAAGCTCGCGCTCGCGCACAATGGCAACCTGACGAACGCCTTCGACCTGCGCCGCAAGCTCGAACACCGCGGCTCGATTTTCCAGACAACGAGCGACACCGAAGTGATCGTCCACCTGATTGCTCGCAGCAACGCGCGCAATCTTTCCGGCGCGATTGCCGACGCGCTGAATCAAGTCGAAGGCGCTTACTCGCTGCTGCTGCTCACGCGCGATGAAATCTACGCCATCCGCGATCCGCGCGGCTTCCGCCCGCTCAATCTCGGCCGCCTCGACGGGGCGTGGATAGCCGCATCGGAAACGTGCGCCTTCGATCTGATCGACGCCGAATATGTCCGCGAAGTCGAGCCGGGCGAAATGGTGCGCATTTCGCGCTCGGGCGTGGAATCCATCCACTTCGCCGTGGAAAAGCCGCACTCCTATTGCATTTTCGAGCACGTCTATTTCTCGCGGCCCGATAGCATCATTTTCGGCCGCCCGGTAAATCAAAGCCGCGAGCAATTGGGCCGCCTGCTCGCGCGCGAGCATCCCGTGGAAGCAGATCTCGTGGCGCCGGTGCCCGATTCGGGCGTGCCTGCGGCGGTGGGCTACGCAGCAGAAGCGCGCATCCCCTTCCGCATGGCGCTGATCCGGAATCATTACATCGGCCGCACTTTCATCGAGCCCGAGCAATCGATCCGCGACTTCGGCGTAAAACTAAAACTGAATCCCGTGCGTCGAATGCTGGAGGGGCAGCGCGTGGTGCTGGTGGATGATTCAATCGTGCGCGGCACCACCAGCCGGAAAATCGTGCGCCTGGTGCGCGAAGCGGGCGCCACGGAAGTGCACGTGCGCATCAGTTGCCCGCCCACGATTTAGCCGTGCTACTACGGCGTGGATACGCCGCGGCGCGAAGAATTGATCGCCGCGCAGCATCCGGTGGACGAAATCCGCCGGTTCCTCGGCGCCGATTCGCTCGGCTATCTTTCGCTCGAATCGCTGCGCGCGGCCGTGAACGACAAAGAGAAAAAATTCTGCACTTCGTGCTACACCGGCGTCTATCCGACGGAACTGGTGCAGCTCGAAGTGGAAGCGCATCGGGAGGGGTGAAGTGGAAGAAGCGGTGGCCGTTGGAAAAGTAAAAGTGGAACGGCCGGACACGGTCGGCACAAAGGTGTGGCGCGAGGTGGTTTCGTGGTTCTGGGTGATTCTGGCGTTCCTGTTCATCGAAGGCTCGCTGGTGCAGGCGCGCGTGATTCCGAGCGCTTCGATGGAGCGCACCGTGCTGATCGGCGACCACTTGATCGTCAGCCGCTTCGGCTACGACGCGGGAATTCCTTTCACCGATTATCACGTCCCGCTCTGGCGCGAGCCGAAGCGGCAGCAGATTATCGTCTTCCGCGCGCCGCTGCCGGGCACGCCCGATTTCATCAAGCGCTGCATCGGCCTGCCGGGCGATACGATCGAAATCAAAAAAGGCGTGGTGTACGTCGGCGGCAATGCGCTCGACGAACCTTACCGGCACGAGCCCCCGAACCCGACGGAAAACCGTGCGGCAATTAAAGTCCCGCCCGGCGAGTATTTCATGATGGGCGATAACCGCGAGAATTCCTACGACAGCCGCTTCTGGGGATTCGTCCCTCGCGCGAACATCATCGGCACGCCCGTGATCATTTATATGTCGATCGACGCACCGGAAGAAGTGTGGAATCCCGGCCACGTGACCGAACGCTTCGAGACGTATTTGAACGCGGTGATCCACCCGGGCGAAGTGCGCTGGCGGCGGCTGTTCCATACATTTTGAATTTTTTATGGGGGTAGTTTGTTCGTCATTTTGAGCAAGAGGAAAAATCTCTCTTTGCTCTAATTTTAGGCACAGACAATTCCAAAGATCGTCCGGCCCCCTTCAGAAAACGAGTCCACTTCATGCGCTATTCCGATGCCGGCGTCGATATCGCGGCCGCCGAGGAAGCCAAGCGGCGCATCGCCGCGATGGCCAAAAAAACTTTTCATCGCGGCGTGCTCGCGCCCATCGGCGGATTCGGCGCGCTGTATCAGCTCGACCGTAAGCGTTGGCGCGATCCGGTGCTCGTGGCGAGCGCCGACGGCGTCGGAACAAAGCTGAAGATCGCGTTCGCCACCGGAGTTCATTCCACGGTCGGCGCGGACATCCTGAACCATTGCGTCAACGACATCCTCACGCAGGGCGCCGAGCCGCTCTTCTTTCTCGACTACCTCGCGATGGGAAAGATCAACGCCGGCATCGTCGAGCAGGTGATCGAAGGAATGAGCCGCGCCGCGAAAGAGGCCGGCTGTGCTTTGATCGGCGGCGAGACGGCGGAGATGCCGGATTTTTACGCGCCGGGCGAATACGATCTCGCGGGATTCATTGTCGGCGCGGTCGAACGCAAAAAGCAGCTCAACCCGCGCAGCGTGCGCCCGGGCGACCTCTTGCTCGGGCTGCCTTCGAGCGGGCTGCACACCAACGGCTATTCGCTCGCGCGGCGGCTCGTGTTCGGCACGGCGAAACTCGGGCCGGATTCCTACGTCCCCGAAGTGAAAAACAAAATCGGCGCGGAATTGCTGCGGCCGCATCGCGCCTACTGGCCGCTGCTGCGGCGCGTGCTCGGCCGCGGATGGATTGCGTCGATGGCCCACATCACCGGCGGCGGAATTACGGGCAATCTTCCGCGCGCGATGCATGTGGGGGTGCAGGCGATGATAGATCTCGGCTCGTGGCCGGTGCCGCCGATTTTCCGCTATCTCGCGCGCATCGGCAAAATCGACCGCGATGAATTGCTGCGCACGTTCAACATGGGCGTGGGGATGATTTTGATTGTCCCCGCAAAACATGTTTCGAAAGTGGAATCGGAATTGAGGCGCCGCCGCGAGAAATTTTATTTGATCGGCCGCATCGAACGTGCCGCACGCGGCAAGCCGCGCGTGATGTATTCCGGCAAGCTCGGGCTGTGATGGCCCGAGCGCGAGAGTGCAATCTGCAAGATTGTGTCGCGCCTACGGCGCTTCGTTTCCTGTGTCCCTCGCGTGGTTGAGAACTTCACAAGCCAAACGCCGTAGGCGTGGAAGATGTTAGCCCAGCGCGGAAGCGCTGGGAGTTCATTGCAAAATCCGCATGAGCGCCGCAGGCGCGGCACAGGTTCGCGTGGCACACGCGCTTCTCGCGCCCTAGATTCCCGTGTTGTCGATATCTACAATCGCTTTCCAATTTCCATCGGCTTGCTTTTTCCACACGGTCGCGTATTTGCCTTTGTCGACTTTCGGTGGGCCTTTCTTGCTCGGCGTGGTCAAATCATAGGTGCCGTATTCGTAGCCGATGTCGCCGGATCGCGCGACCTCGACGTAGGTGGTGGCGAAGGTGAGCGTGGGCGCTTCGGGCGCAAGGGCATCTTTCCACGCCAGCCGGATGGCGTCCTTGCCTTTCACGAGCGCGCCTTTATCCACCAAAAAGACCGCGTCATCGGCGTAATACGAGACCGACTTTTCGAGATCCTTCGCTTCCGAGGCCTTGCTCCACTCCGCGGACGCAGCGCGGATAGCGGCTTCATCGGCTTTCCGTGTATCGGGCGGAGCCGCGGGTTTCTGCGGCTCGCTCGCGCAGCCCGCTGCAAATGCAAGGGAGAGAAGCGCGAGACTAAGAACTACAGACCGGGAACGAAGCATGGCGATGCCTCCTCAGTGTTGAGATGGCCAGAAAGATGCTCCGCCTGCGCGGGAGTGTCAAGCGATGCGCCGGCAAAAATCCGCTGCGCCGCCCCTTTGGACGCATCCGCGAACTGTGCTAATTTCACCCGGACATGAAGAAGCGCATCGGCGTGCTCCTTTCCGGGCGCGGCTCGAATTTCGAAGCGCTGGCCCGCAGCGCCGCCTCCGGCCGCATTCCCAACGCGGAAATCGCCATCGTCATCAGCAACCGGGAAAACGCGCCGGGAATCGAGAAAGCGCGCGCGATGGGCATCGAAGCGCGCGTGATCCCCTCGAAGGGGCTCGAGCGCGAAGCGTACGACAAGCTCGTGGTAGCGGCGCTGCGAGAAAAAAATGTGGACCTGGTCTGTCTCGCGGGATACATGCGGCTGCTATCGCCGTATTTCGTGGCCGCTTTTCGCAACCGTATCCTAAATATTCATCCTTCGCTGCTGCCTGCGTTTCCGGGGCTCGAAGCGCAGCGGCAGGCGCTCGAGCACGGCGTGAAATTTTCCGGCTGCACCGTGCATTTCGTGGACGAAAATCTCGATGCCGGGCCGATCGTTTTGCAATCGGCGGTGCCGGTTGAGGACGGCGACACGCCGGAAACGCTTTCCGAGCGCATCCTGCGCGAAGAGCATCGCCTCTATTCCGAAGCGGTGCGAATCGTGTTAGAAGGCCGCTATCGCATCGAAGGCCGGCGCGTACTGCTGGAAACGCCGCAAGCAACTTCGCAATCGAGAGGAAAGAGCTAGTGGCGGAGAAAAAATTCAAGCCGGTGCTGGAACAGCTTGCGCTGGTGACGAAAGGCGCTGCGGAAGTGATCCGCGAAGAAGAGCTGAAGAATAAGCTGCTCGATTCGTTTCAGAAAAATAAGCCGCTGCGCGTGTATCTCGGCGTAGACCCGACCGCGCCGGATATTCACCTGGGCCACACCGTAGTGCTGCGCAAATTGAAGCAGTTTCAGGATCTGGGCCACACCGCGATTTTCATGATCGGCGATTTTTCCGCCATGATCGGCGATCCCACGGGCGTATCGGAGACGCGCCCGCCGCTCACACGCGAACAGGTGGAAAAAAACACCGAGACGTATCTGAAGCAGGTGTTCAAGATTCTCGATAAGAAGAAGACTGAAATCCGCCACAACAGCGAGTGGCTCAGCAAAACGACCGCGGAAGACGTCGTCCGGCTGTGCTCGCACTACCGCCTCGCGCGGATGCTCGAGCGCGAAGATTTCCGCTCGCGGCTCGACAAAAACCAGCCGATCGCCGTTCACGAACTGCTCTATCCGCTGCTGACGGCGCTCGATGCAGTGGCGCTCGAATCCGACGTCGAGCTGGGCGCCACCGAGCAGAAATTCAATCTGCTGGTGCACCGCGAAATCCAGCGCGAATACGGGCTGCCGGGGGAAGTGGTGATGACCATGCCGATTCTCGTCGGCCTCGACGGCGAACGCAAAATGTCGAAGAGCCTCGGCAACTACGTGGGCATCACCGAATCGCCGGGCGAAATGTTCGGCAAAATCATGTCCATCTCCGACGAAACGATGTGGCAATACTACGAGCTGCTGACGGATTTTTCTTCGCCGGTCGTCGTGCGGCTGCGTGAAGAAGTGCAGATGGGCGTGCTGCATCCGATGGACGCGAAAATGCAGCTCGCGCACGCTATCATCGCCGGCTATCACGGCGAAGAAGCCGCGAAAAAAGCCGGCGACGAATTCCGCCTCGTGTATCGCGACCGCCGGGCCCCCACCGAAATTCCGGAGATGCGGGTCACGTGGGGAACGCGTTCACTTTTCACGCTGCTCACCGAGACGGGCCTGGCCGCGTCGCGCAGCGAAGCCGAGCGGCTGATCAAGCAGGGCGCGGTCGAGGTGGACGGCACGGTCGAAAAGGACGTGAAACGCAAGATCGCGTTGAAACCGGGCGACCTGCTTCCGCTGCGCGTGGGCAAAAAGAAGTTTTTGCGCGTAGTGGGCGTGTGAATGCCTCCCTTCGAGCACTCTGCCGAGAAAAAAAGAGAGATTCTTCGCTGCGCTCAGAATGACGTGCTGTGGAGCCTTCGGTGGCAGCACCTTTATTCGTCATTCTGAGGGCTGATTCGATCAGCCCGAAGAATCTCTCTTATTGACCAGTGCGTTGCGTGTGTTCAGCGAGCCCCTTGAGGCGGGCAAGCCACGCGCGGTCGCGGGCGGCGACGGCGCGGCGAGTGAAGATGCGGTCCAGGAAGCGGCTGAGCGGGCCGGGCATTTCGTAGGAATCGCGCATGTTGAGGCGCGTCTTCCCGTTGATCTCTTCGAGTTCCCATCGCTGTAGCCCGCGCACGCCGTAGGAATCCTTGAATTGCCATTCGAGCAGGCGCTCCCACTGAAACGCGGTGATGACCACGGTGAGCGACACCTCGCGCCGGCCGAGCCTTCCGCTGATGCGCACCTTTTGCCCGCAAGCGAAGTCCGCCGCGCCGGCCTGCACCTCGAATGTGCAATCCATTTCCGCGCCGAACCACAGCGGCATGCGCTGCGGAACAAAGAAAACGAAAACCTCCTTAGGAGGCGCCGCGATTTCGATGGAGAAGGTAAGTTTCGCCATTCTGGGTGTGACGAATTTGTGTCGCGCCTACGGCGCTCTCTATTTTTTTGCGAGTGTACCCAGTCCTTCCGGACTGGGCTAACTTCTGCCGCGCCTCCGGCGCTGAGCGGAGAAAAATCCTTTCATTGCTTTCCTTTTGCGCCAGACTGCCACGACTGCATTCTAAAGTTCAGCCAAACGCCGTAGGCGTGAAAGATGTTAGCCCAGCGCGGAAGCGCTGGGTACACGACAGATAATTTCGCCGAGCGCCGGAGGCGCGGCACAGCGGTTTCAGCGAATACGATCACTGCCGGAACCCATCTCGAAAAATTCGCTGCGCCTACATCACATCCACGAGCACGAGCGACATATCGTCGGTGGGCGGGCCTTCGCGCCACGCGGCCACGCGGTCGAGGATGCCCTTCTTCATTTCGGCGAAAGGCAGCAGCGCCGTCTCCCGCACGAATTTCTGCACGCCTTCGACGCCCAGCATTTCGCCCCGCGAATCGAACACGTCGGTGATGCCGTCGGTGTACAGCACAATGCGGTCGCCGGATTCGATGTTCACGTCGAGCGTCGCCTCCGCGCCCACTGCCTCGGGCAGCGCGCCCAGCACCATGCTGCGCGACTCCAGCAGCCGGGGCTCTTCGCCAGGCTGCACCACCATCGCGGGCGGATGTCCCGCCCCGGCGAAAATCATCCGCCGGGCCTGGCGGTCGAGCCGCGCCACAGCCACCGTGAAAAAGAAAACCGAGCTCCCGATACTCTGCATCACCAGGCGATTGAGCTGCCGCAGCATGTCGCCGAGCGGCGCGCCGCTTTTGAGCTGCGTCACTGTTTCCGCGTAAATCCGGTTGGCCACGAGCGCGGAACCGATTCCGTGGCCGGAGACGTCGCACACCAGCAAATTCAGGTGCTCTTCATCGAGCGGACTGACGAGGCCGAAATCGCCGCCAATCGTGCGCACCGGATGGTAAAACGCCTCGACTCGCACGCCGCCCCAAACGAGCGATTTCGGGGCCAGGCTTTGCTGCACGCGAGCCGCCAGCGCCAAATCCTCATCGATCTCCTTGTGCCGCTGCTCGAGCTGGGCATTGGCCAGGCGAACTTGCGCCTCGGCGTGCTTTTGCTCGGAAATATCGGTGAACGTGACGATGGCGAATTCGCGGCCGTCGGGATCCTCCAGCGCGCGTGCGTTGACAATCACCGGCACCCGGCCGCCGTCCTTAGTTGGCAGATAAAACTCGTGGCGGTCGCGCCCCGCCCGGCGCGTGCGATTCCGAAATTCCTGAAGGATGGCGAAGTCCTCGGGGTTGTAGTAAAGCTTCGCCGCGTCCCGGCCAATCACGTCCTGCCGCAGAATGCCGGTCATTTCTTCGAAGACGGAATTGACAAACAGGATGCGCTCGCAGTCGTCCGCCACCAGGACACCCTCGTTGAGGGTCTCGAGAATGGGCGCCATCGTCTCGAGCCATTCCGGGCGTTCGGTGTCCAATGAATCCCCCTCTATAATGTACGTGGCGGGAACCCATATCTTATCGGAACACGGCAAAAGTGCGCATGTACAGAATCATTGGATTCGCCGCCACGCCTGAAAGCTGCAAATCGCGATGAAGCAAAATTGTGCAGGCGCGCGTAATAATAATGAGGTTCACGCGCCGCTTCCTTTCCGGAAGCAACGGGAGAGCTGTCGTTGAATAGAAACGGAAACCGCCTGCCGCCGGGGCCGAAGGGCTGGCCGCTGCTGGGAGTGTCGCTCGAGCTTCTCCAGGACCCGCTCGGGCTGCTTCGCCGGCTCGCGCGCGAGTATGGCGATATCGTCCGCTTCCCCGTGCTGATGGGGGAGCGCATCCTGCTGAATCACCCCGACTACTTCGAACAGGTCCTGGTGATTCAGCAAAGCAAATTTCACAAGAGCGACTTGAGCAAGCGCGCCACCCAGCGCCTTCTCGGACAAGGCTTGCTCACGAGCGAGGGCGAGTTCTGGCGCCGGCAGCGGCGCCTGGCGCAGCCGGCGTTTCATCGCAGCCGGATCAATAGCTACGCGGAAACCATGGTCGCCATCACCGAAGATCACCTTCGCCGCTGGCACGACGCGGAAACGCGCGATATCGCCCAGGAAATGATGGCGGTCACTCTCGATATCGCCGTGCGCACTCTTTTCGGCACCACTCTTCCCGGCGAGGCGCAGCAGGTGGGCCGCGCGGTGGGCTTCCTGATGCGCTACCAGCTTCGGCGCCTGCGTTCTCCGGTCTGGCTGCCGCAAAATCTGCCTACGCCCAAAAGCCGCCGCGCTCAGCGCGAAAACGAATTTCTCGACTCGCTGATTTACCGCATCATCGCCGAGCGCCGCGAGCAGGGCAACGGGCGCCCTCACGAAGATCTGCTCGCGCTCCTGATGGGCGCGATGGATGAAGACGGCACTCAGATGACGCCCCGGCAGCTTCGCGACGAAGCCATGACTCTGTTTCTCGCCGGGCACGAGACAACCGCGCTCACGCTCGCGTGGACGTGGTACTTGCTCAGCCAGAATCCGGCGGCCGAAGCGCGCCTGCACGAAGAGCTCGCTGGCGTGCTGGGAGGGCGAGCGCCGACGGTGGCGGATCTCGAGCGGCTCCCTTACCTTCAGGCGGTGATCAATGAATCGCTGCGCCTTTACCCGGCGGCGTATTTGCTGGCGCGCACTTCGATCGCTCCCAGCTCCATCGGCGGCTACGATTTCCCTACCGGCACGACGATTCTGATGTCGCAGTGGGTGATGCATCGCGACGCGCGCTTTTTCGACGACCCCGATGCGTTCCGGCCCGAACGCTGGCTCGACGGCCTGATGGCGCGCCTGCCCGCCGGCGCCTATTTTCCCTTCGGCGATGGACCGAGGCGCTGCATCGGGCAGGGGTTTGCGCTGCTGGAATCAGCGCTCGTGACGGCGGTGATTGCGCAGCGCTTCCAATTCCGGCTGGTGCCCGGCCAGCGAATCGTGCCCGAGCCGCTCGTCACGCTCCGCCCGCGCTACGGCATCCGCATGACCATGCACGAAAGGAAGTAACGGGAGCGGTGCTTTGCGCTTCCTCTGTGTACTCGGTCGTTTGCTCAGTGCCCTCTGTGTTTCAATCAGCGCAGCCAATCGAGGCCGCTTAACACAGAGTGCACCGAGAAAAGCGTGAAGGCCACGGAGGCGCTGAGTCGAGCAAGCCCCCCTTCGGCCTCCGATCGCTTCACTTCACGAATTCGCCCTGCCCGCCATGCGCCCACGGATCGTAGGTGAGCGCGAAGCGCACGCGATCCGGAATCACGGGGTGGTCTTCGAACAGAAGAATATCCGCGAAGCTCGGATCCGGATCCGCGAGGTCCACTTCCCCAAGCACCTGAAACGCCTGGGCAGCGACCTGGCCCGAATCGGGCGTCAGCCCGTGCGTCACTTCCAGGCCATACTGGTCCGCCTGGCGCTCGATGTAGCGGCTGAACGCATTCGCAATCGGGCTTGCGACAAAGAACAGAATCAAGAGCAGGAGCAGCAGAGCCGGGAGCGAGGCCCAATCGTCCACCCCGCGAATTCCCCAGCCGGCTCCCTTGCGCTCGAGCACCCATCCAATTGAGCGAAACACCAGATAGAAGAAAATGAATGCCAGCGCGCTGAAGAATGCGATGCCTTTCCAAATGTGATTCAGGACGTAGTGGCCCATCTCATGCCCGGCCACGGAAACGATTTGCGGCGTGGTCATTTTCCGGATGGTGGTGTCCCACACAACCATGCGCTTCGACGCGCCGATTCCGGTGACGTAAGCGTTTAGCGCCGTATATTTTTCGCTCGCTCCCATCCAGAACATCCGCTCCGGCGGAATATCTTCTCCCGCGCGCTGCACCATCCGCTCAAGGCTCGCCGTCAGCGGCGGATCCTTCTGCGCGAGCGGCTCGAATTTGAAAAACAGCGGATTGATCAGCCAGGGCGTCAGAAAAAAATAGAAGATCCCGAGCGGCACCGCGACCGCCCAGAAATAAAACCACCACCGCCGGGGGCTCTTACGAATCACCGCATAAAGCACCCATACGAGAATCACGGCGCAGATGTAGATGATGATCTCGCCTTTGGTCCAATCCCACAGCCACGAACCCCAACCCTGAATGCTGAGACCGAATTTGCGCAACACCCACTGCTGGAAAATTCCCGTGGGCATGCAGAGAACGTCGAACGCGAGAAAAAATAGCGGCGCGAAGATCAAAGCCTGCACGAACCTTTTCGAGGAAGCCTTCTCCGCCCAGCCGCGGATTTTCGCCGCCGTCTTCCATCTCAGAAGCAGCCAAAGCGCGAACATGGCATAAAACGCCGCCACCAACTGGCCCCAGAACGCGATCGTTCCCAGGTTGTGCGCTTTCCGGTAAAGATCCGGCGGCAGCGTGTACGCCGTGATCTTCTTTTGCGCTGTCTCCGGTGCGCTCGGCTCTGCCGCGCCCGGCGCAGCCTGAGCTGGAGACGTCGGCGGCTGTTGCATCAGATCTAGATGATGGGCTGCATGGGTCGCTCCAGAAGTTAGCGAGAGCGCAATCGCTAGGACGATGCCAATCGCAATCCCCCGTAGAAATTTGGATTCCATTTTGATTCCTTCTCATATGTTGAATGAAAGTCCGGGCCGGCCCCGATTTTGAGCGGCCAGTATGCACGCGCAGTACCGACCGTGCAAGCTGCTACCGGAAACAGCACAGCAGCCCAGGGTTTCACTGGTCACTGGTCACCGATCACTCTTCTTCATTCTTTCTCCCTGCCGCCCGGTACAGGTTGCCTCTTTGGATTACGTGCCCTTCGCGATTTGCCTGACACCCACCCACGCGACTAGTATGAATGGGTGGCTAACCGTTCCTTGGGAGGAGCGCCATGAAAATCGCAGGGTGCGGGCTCGCAATTCTGCTGGTCCTACCGGCCGGTTTGGCTCGGGCGCAAGAACAGTCCGCGCCGTCCGATGCGCTTTCGCCGGCTGAAGCCGCGCGCCGCGCCCGCGAGGCAAAACAATCGCAGCCGAAAGCCACAAAGACGTTTGACAACGATACGCTTCCAAAGACTCCCGGCGGGATCAATGTGGTCGGCGAAGCGCCCGGCGCAATCGATGAAGCCGCGCCCGGCGCTCCAGCAGCCGCTCCCGGCTCATCGCCAGCGGCCGCCTCGGCCGAGGCTGCCGCTGCCAAATCGAAGCTGCAAAACCTCAAAGCCGACCTGGACTCTCTGAAGCGCGCCTACGACCTCGACTCACAGATGTATAACAGCAATCCGAATGGCTCCAGAGACAAGTCCGGCGCCGACAAACTCGCCGACGAGCAAGCGCAAATCAACGCCAAGCAGCAGGAAATTGACGAAGCGCAGCGCCAGCTCGACGCCGCCGAGTCCCAGGCCAAGACCTCCAATCAGGCCGGCGAAGCCGGTGGCGGCCCGAACACCGAAACGCCCCCGCCGAACCCGAATCCTCCCCCCAGCAGCTAGGGGGGCAGCCGCTCGAAGCTCTTAGCCGAATCCCGACTCTCTCCTGAGTTAGCTAGTTCTCAAGGATGGGAGCCCCCGTCCGCCATCATTCTGGCGGATGGGTGTAGGAGCGCTCCCAATCATTTCATTCGGGAAGCTCTCCGAGCGTCAGGTTTACGGTGGGAGCCCCCGCATTCATGCGGGGGGAGGAGCGCTTTAGTGCACCGGAAGAGAGCCTCGCTCTTTCCAATTGCGCTTTAGCGCCGGGCTTTTGAATTCCCTGGGCTGAAGCCCAATCAAAATTGGGGCTCATTCTCGCCGGACTCAAGTCCGGCTCCCCCTGCTAAAGCAGGGGGCTCCCACCGAACGCTCGCGAAAAGTGCCTCCGGCGCCATATCACCACTGCGTCCGCGCCGCTTCGGAATGCTACCCCTACTAATTGTATATATTTTTCTTGACACACTAGTTTCCCAGGCGCACAATCCCGCCAGCTTTTTGGGTCTCGGCTCGCTTTACGGGGGCGTTTCGGCGGCGATCTTCACCCCTTCCCGCCGCCGGCGCATACAAATCTCGGCTTCGCGTGAGGCACGATGCAATATCTGCCCGGTTGGACCGTGCAGTGTTTGAATCCCGAATGCCCCGCGCGCGGGCACTGGCTGCGCGTGCAGGACTCGCCGCACGACAGTTGCAGCAATTGCGGCGCTCCTCTGCACAACGTGCCGCCTCCGCTCGCTCCGCGTCTCCGGATGCGGCCCCGGCCGCTGGCGAGTTACCGCCCCATGGGCCGGCGGCGCTGAGGCAGACCGGTTCGGCGTTCGCGATCCGGCTCGCCGGATCTAAGAAATGGCAGCGGCCCGGCCGCCCCGGCCTCACCCGGAGCGGTCTCGCTCCCGGTCGCAGTCCCCTCAGAGGACAACACCAAAAGGCCCGGACTGACCTCCTCAGCCCGGGCCTTTTCGCTTCATACCGAGGTATTCTGCGCCCAGCTTCATTTGGAGATTGCTCGACTCCGCGCCTCCGTGCCCTCTAGGCTTTTCTCTGTGCACTCTGTGTTAAGCAGCCTCGATTGGCGGCGCTGATTGAAACACAGAGGGCACTGAGCAAACCATCGAATGCACAGAGGAACCGCGTATTAATTGAGCTTACCGGGAAACTAAAGGCGTCCGTTTCAGTTTCTTGTGCCTAAAAACAGGGGAGCGGCCGGTGGGGGTGCCGGCCGCTCGTGGGCATGGGGTGATGGAGGTGCAGTCATTCGAGGCGGCCGCTGGCGCTCTAGTCGCCGCGCAGTACCCCGAACACCAAGTGATTCTGCCCGCGCGGTCCTACGCGGTCGATAGGACGCCCGGTCCATTTCGTGCCGGTACGAAAGTACCCCTGTGGATTCGCAAACTGTTCGCCGCCCTCAGCCGCAGCCCTTTGAAACCCGTGCCGAACCAGACGCAATCAATCTTCATCGCTTGGGCTTGCGGCGCGCTCGCGCCGGCGAACGGGCTGCGTCACTGCCGGTCACGAATCGGTAGGCCATCTTGAGCAGATCCCGCAGCACAGCCGCGTCGATCCGCGCGAGGCGAACCAGCACCGCGTTGTATTCCACATAGTGGTCCGGGACGTAGTAAATGTCCGGAGCGGCTGCAACCAACTCCGCGCGGTCGCCGAAATCCACACGCACAGCCAGTGAACCCGGCTCCGCCGTGCGATGCGTGGGCACACACGCCATCATCTTTCCCCGCACCTTCAGCGCCGGCGCGCCGTACGCCGTCCCCTCCTCCACGCCCGGCATCGCCAGCCCGATTTCCCGCACCGTGTCGAAATTGATTGCCTTCCTGGCCATCGGCCGGCCCCGCTTGGAAGCGCGGTCTTTGCTCATGTCTGAGGATTGTCCGGCGGAAACGCAACTACTTCAAGTCCATCAGGTAGTAGCCGTTCACTGCCAGCCTGTGTTCCCCGGTCGCCTTCGAGACCTTTGGAGTGCGGCCTGCCCCGCCTGCCCGCCGAAGCCTTGGCGTAGGCGGGAGCGCAGCCGAAGGGCAGCCGTGCCGAATAACCCCGTAATCCTCAGGGGTTTTATCCCCTGAGGTCAAACGGACGGATAAGCATGGAATCGGGGGATAGGTTCAGGTTATTTCCCGGCGGCGAACTCGGCGGGGCCGTCGCCGTATTCAGGTGCGGGCCCGCGAAGCGGGTTGGCGCGGCGGCGGGTCTCGATGCCGAGCCGCTTGATTTTCTGGTTGAGCGTCGAAAGCGGGATCTGGAAACGCTCGGCGGCTTCGGTCTGGTTCCAGTTGGTGCGCTCGAGCATGTCCACGATGATCCGGCGCTCCACCTCTTCGAGGATCTGGAAAAGTGAAGGAGCCGGCGCCATTCCGCGTGAGCCGATTTCGCCCGGGAGCGGCGGCAGGAATTCGGTGAGTTGCAGCCGCACGCCCTTCACGATCTCGCGCGTGCGCACGCTTTCGGGCAGGAGGTCGATGTCCAGGGCCTCGTGCGTGGATAGCACCACGGCGCGCTCAACCACGTTTTCAAGCTCGCGCACGTTGCCGGGCCAGTCGTAGTCCATCAACGCCTTCATGGCTCCGTGCGTGAACCCGCGCGGCGGTTTGCCGTTTTCCCGGCAAAACTGCTCCAGGAAACGGTCGATCAGCAGCGGGATATCTTCTTTGCGCTCGCGCAGCGGCGGCATGTGGATGGAGATGACGTTCAGGCGGTGGTAAAGATCTTCGCGGAAGCGGCCTTCGCGGACAAGCTTCATCAGGTCCTCGTTGGACGCGGCCAGGATGCGCACGTCTACCTTGATCGTCTCGGTGCCGCCCAGGCGCATGAATTCGCGCTCCTGAATCACGCGTAATAGCTTTGCCTGCGTTTCTGGGCTGATGGTGGAGATTTCGTCGAAGAAAATCGTGCCCTGGTCGGCCACTTCAAACAGGCCCTTTTTCGAAGCGATGGCGCTGGTAAATGCGCCCTTCACGTGCCCGAAGAGCTGCGATTCCAGCAGATCGACGGGAATCGAGCCGGTATTGACGGGAATAAACGCCTTGTCCGCACGCGTCGAAGCGGAGTGGATGGCCTTGGCAATGAGCTCCTTGCCGGTGCCGCTCTCGCCGGAAATCAGCACGGTCGAGCGCGATGGCGCCACCTGCGTCACCAGGTCGAACACCGCCAGCATCTTTTCGCTCTTGCCCACAATGCTCGGGAAGTTGTACCGCTGCTTCAGCGCGCGCTTGAGCTGGACGTTTTCTTCGCGCAGCCGCCGGCCTTCGACCGCGAGCGATACCTGCTGGATCAGCTCATCGTTGGACCACGGCTTGGTGATGTAATCCTGCGCGCCGCTCTTGAAGGCCGCGCGGGCCATATCGATCGAGCCGTACGCGGTGATGAGAATGATCGAGAGATAGGGGTCGCGGCGGCGGATTTCGCGCAGCAGCTCGAGCCCGTTGCGGTCGGGCAGGCTCACATCGAGCAGCATCAGGTCGAACGGCCGGTCTTCGAGCTGTTGAAGCCCCGACTCGCCGGTCTCCGCCAGCGCCACATCAAATCCTTCCGATTCGAGCAAGGCTTCGAGGCCTTCCCGGATTTCCGCTTCATCATCGACGACGAGAATTGTTCCTTTAGGCATGGACGGCTTTCCTGGCTACGGGAAATTCCAGCCGGAACGCTGTTCCCTTGCCCGGCGTGGAGCGGACATCCACTTTGCCCGCGTGCTCTTTGATGATTCCGTAGCTCACCGAAAGACCCAGCCCGGTGCCCCTTCCGGAGGCTTTCGTTGTAAAGAATGGATCGAAAATGCGCTGGAGATGTTCGGGCTCGATGCCCGTTCCGGTGTCGGCCACTTCCACTTCCACCGATCCGTTGCGGGTTGCCGTACGCACTTCCAGCATTCCGCCGCCCGGCATGGCGTCGCGCGCGTTCATGAACAGGTTGAGAAACACCTGCTGGAGACGCGTGGAGGAGCCGAGCACGAGCGGCAATTGTTGCGTGTAGTTCTTGATGACGTTTACTTGCGCGGTTTTGAACGGGTGCTGCACCAGCACGAGCGTCTCTTCGATCAGCAAGTTCAGGTTGATTTCCACGAATTCGGCGGCGCCCGTGCGCGAGAAATTGAGAAGGTTGTTGACAATCTCGCTCGCGCGGAACGTCTGCTTCACGATCCGGTCGATCGTCTTCTGCCGCGGATCATCCGAGGGAATCTGCTTCGCCAGCATCTGAATGTAATTGGAGATTACGGCGAGCGGAGTATTCACTTCGTGCGCCACGCCGGCCGCCAGCAGGCCGAGCGAAGTGAGCTTCTCCGTCTGCACGAGCTGCTCTTCGAGCCGCACGCGCTGCGTGATGTCGTCCAACAGGATCAGCCGGCCCAGCCGCGCGCCGTTTTTGCCCACCAGCGGCGCCACCGATGCATTCACCACCACCTGGCGGCCGCCGGCGGTGTGCAGCTGGTGTTTATAGATTCCGGAAACATGTTCGCCCGCTGCACGCGCGGCAATTTCCGCCACCAGGTCCGGCGGCAGCACTTCCGCCAGCCTCCGCCGCACCGCTTCGCGCCGCGGAAGTTCGAGCAGCGCCTCGAGCTGCGAGTTCCAGGATTCGACGCGGTCCTCGAGATCCACCGTGAGAACGCCCACATTCAACGATTCCACGATATTTTCGCTGAAGTCTTTCAGGCGTTCGATCTGCACCGCTTTTTGTTCCAGCGACTGATACAGCCGGGCATTTTCAATGGCGATGGCCACATAACCGGCGATCGTGCTGAGCAATTCGAGGTCGTCGGTCGAAAGGTAATCGCCGTCCACGGTCCGGCCGAGGCCCAGCATCGCCACCGTGCGATCCCGGAATTTGCAGGCGATGAAATAATTCAAGTCCAGGTGTTCGAGCGTCCGCCGCACTGATTCCGTCTCGTGCACGGCCGCGCGCCCGGAATCGATAAACAGGCAGCCGCGGTCGAATGCCGGACGCGAAGGATCGAGAAAGCTCAAATCGAGCTGGCCGCCGGCGCGCAAGCCCATCGAGCGCGCCAGGATGAAGCGGCCGGGGTTCCCCGGATCTTCCAGGAAGATGGCCAGGCGATCGACCAGCAGCGTCTGCGAAATGCGGTCCAGCACGGAGGCGACCAGAGGCTCGAGCCTCACTTCATTGGTGAGCGTCCGGCCGAATTCGATCAGCGTGCGGCGGTAATCGAGACGGTCGCGATAGAAGAACCGGTCGAGCCGTGTCTGCACTCCGTCGCGCAGCGGCTGGAACAGGAACGCGGCCACCACGATCGCAATCACGCCCCCGGCAGGCCCCGTGGTGAACGAAGTGTGGAAGAGCTCGCCAATCAGAGCGACTCCAAGGAAATAAACGGCCACAACTCCGGCGGTCGCAAACGTGTACGCCAGCCCGCGCTTGAAGATGATGTCCACGTCCATCAGGCGGTAGCGGATGATGGCGTATCCGAAGCACAGCGGAATCAGCGCCAGCGAATACGCGGACGCTTTCATCCAGGGCTGCGGAATCACGTTCGCCAATCGCGGCACCACGTACAGCAGCAGGAATGGCAGAATCCCCGCAAATGTTCCGCCCGTGACCCATTTCAACTGCTGGCGCAGGATTCCGCTCGGCGCGCGGCGGTAGCTGAGCAGGAAAATGCCCGCGGCGGCCAGGAAGTAGGCTCCCATGTAAACCAACTCGATCGTGTCGAGAAAATCGCGATTGCCGATCGACGGCATGAAATCGAGCGTCCCGGTAGCCACGAAAACGTGCAGCGTGAGCAGAGCCACTGGGACTGCATACGTGGCCGCAATCTTCGGCCACACCCACCCACGCCGCTCCGGAAACACCAGCGCAAAATGCACCAGCAGCGCTGGCTGGAGCAGCAGCGCCACCACGTTGGTCCAGTAGATGATCCAGTCGAAGGAATTCAACTTGCCGCTGTAATGGAAGCTGTAGAGGACGAACGACACCAGGCAGAAAACATAAAAATGGATGGCGCGCGGCGCGTTCCACCGCCGCACGAAGATGAAAAGCCCGATGAACAAATAAAGAAGCGCGGTGATCCGAAGATAATTTTCGATCGAAGAGGGATTTTCCTGCGGCGCGGTCACGACGGGCGTTTCAAACGTCCCGCTGCCGCGCTTCATCTGGTAGCGCAACTCGGTCCAGGGGCCGGACCGGAACAGCACGCGCGTGACTTCCGTGGCGCGGTGAATCGGAATTCCCCGGACGCCAGCGACGTAATCGCCTTTTTTGATGCCCGCTTTCGCCGCCGGCGAATCGGGCACCACGTGCCAGGCCACCACGCCCTGCGAAGTGTCCATCCAGGTGACGCCGTCATCCGGCAGGATGTACCGGGAGCGCTGCTGGAAATTCAGGACGGCGAAGATCATTGCCGCCAGCGTCAGCAGCGCCAAGACGACCGCGCCAAGCCGCATCCGCAGGCTATCGTTCATGCGAATACACCCGCCCCCTTCCGGTCATTATGCCAGCACGTCCACTTCCAGCGAATCACAGATTCCAATTTATGTAAATGCTTCGATATGAGTGGTTTGCGGGCTGTCCGATTGCGGATTTCTGAGACAATCCTATTTGTGGAAGCCATCTTCCCATTTCCAGTAGAGGCGCTCTCGGCTAAAACTGGAAGCTCAAGCCACCTCGAAAATACCGGTAGGAGGGGACAAGGATCACACGGCCGTCGCTCGTCGGGATGGAGACATATCCCTGCGCAAACAGGTTCCCGAGATCGACGAGCGCTTCCATGTGGCCGGGGAAGAAGCTGGGCAGGCGTTGGCGGACCTCCATGCTCATGAACGGGTCGAGATGGTAGATCGATTCGCCGAAGGGATCCTGGTGAGTCACGGCCGGACCATTGACCCACTTGTAGCCCGCCGAGATGCGCGTGCCGAGGCAGGGAACCGTGGCCGTGGCGCGCGCCCCTACGCTGTGCCGGTATTGCGTCGTCAACTGGTTCCGCAGGGCGGCCACGGAAGGATCGTCGCTAGGTGCGAGGACTCCGGCATAGGCATAAACCAAAGTCGTTTCGAGGTTGTTGCTGATCTTCTGCTTGTAAGCAGCGCGCGCGCCCATCGAACCGGACAGTCCTGCGTCGTACACAAACACATCCGAGAAATAATCCTGGAGAAAGTCGCCGCCCGAAACGACCCCGCGGCCGAAGACGGCCGTATGAGTCGATCGGTCGTGGAACACAGCGGCGCTCACACTCGCATTCTTGCTGAGTTCATGTTCGATCGCGATTTCTTCGTGCAGGTTGTTTTGAAACACCGGCCGCCCGTCATGGAGCATGAGCGTCGGAAAAGCATCCAACGCGTTGATGGCTGATTGCAGCGCGCCGGGGGAAAGATCTCCTTCGCGCCACGGACTGGCCGCCGCCGTCACGGCGGCCTGCCATTCTTGAGCCAGTTGAATGGCCATTTCGGCCCGCGGCCGCGCCGCCATGGTCATCGCGCCGAGCCCGGCCGTCAGGAATTCACTGCCGTAGCGGAGATTCACTCGGTCGCCCAAGGCAAGTTGATTGTCATGCGCGACACGGATGCCGCGGAATGTCGGCCCGTATGCGCCCAGTTGCGCCTCGCGCATCACCACGCTCGTCGCCGATCCCACGCCGGGCTCTCCCGAAGGGAGCCACATGGCGGCAAATCCCCCGGCTGGCGAACCTCCCTCGTAGCTGAACTGGCTGGCAAAGAGCAATTGGCCGTGGTCGCCGATTCCCATGTCATAGGCAATCGCTGTGGCCGGTGAATCGGCCATGTTGGAAACGGATCCCGGATGGTTGGCGCCGGAGGTCACGTCCAGCCGGCCCCGATTTTCAGGCTTTCCTGCGGACTCCAAAGCGGCCGGGCCGCCGCTGGGATCGCCATCGTCATCCTGCCAGCGGAGCACGGCCCGCGTTGCAGCCGCGCTGCGCAGCACCCAAACCCACTCATCCGAGGAGACCTGCTGATCCGGCTGGCGGCGCAATTTCTCAAACGACGTCAGCAGCGAGCCAAGCACGATCTGAAGTACGGTGGTGTGCTGGTCCTCCACCTGGATGTGTTGCTCGACCGCCGGGAGGAAACCTGCCAGCGTCACTTTGACGGAGTATTGCCCGCTCGCCAGGCCGGCGCTCGAGAATTTGCCGCGGTCATTCGTGAGCAGCTCGATCAGCGAGTCGCCGGCCGCTTGCTCCGGCGAGATTTGCACGGTCGCGCCCATCTGCGGCGTCCCCAGCGCGTCCATCACCACGCCGGAGATTTTCCCCGACTTAGGAGCGGCGGCGAGAGGAAGGGCGCAAAGGACCGCCAGCAGCCCAAAGCCCAGCCCGCGAATCCATCCAGCCTTCACGATGCCTCACCTTCCCTGTGGAGCCGTTACAGCCGTTGTTTGCGCCGGCTTGATCGTAAAGCCGGTGCTCGGCGTGATCGTCTGGTTCGCCAGGTGGTCGGTCACCGCCACTTCCAGCGTGTATTTTCCCGGCGTAAGCGAACCAAGCGTGAGAATATTTTGCAGCGTCAGCTCCTCTCCATGCTGTGGGAGCTTTTCCGAAGGCACGTCGAATTTCAAGGTGGGCTCGGTTTCCTTCTCTTTGGTCACCCGGAATTCCACCGAGGCATCCGCTTTGTGCGTCTTCTCGTCCACCTTCAGATTGTAGACCTGAAGGAAGACGCCCATGTTGTCCACCGGTGTAAAAGCTGCATCCATCTTCGGCCGCACCTTAACATTGCCGAGAACGATCTGGCCCAGTCCGATTTCCCGCGCAGAAACCGGTTGCATTTGATCCGCCAGGATCAGCGTGCTCGAGGAGAGTTTGTCCTCTTCAAATCGCGGAACCGCCAGCCGCGCATTCGCAACGCCTACGTTGTTGCTGTTCACGTCCTTCAGCACGATATCCAGCCGGTAGAGCCCCGGGCTCAAGGGAACAGCTTTCTGATAAATCGAGGCGGTATTCAACGATTGCTGCAGCAGGGACGAGGGCACGTCTCGATGCACCGTATCCTCAAACGTCTGCACCGGGCGCCCGCTCAGTGTGGTGATCCGCCCGAAGATGTTGACAGTGGCCGATTGCACTTCCTGCTTTTCCTGGAAGGCCAGTTGCCGCGTGGGGATCTGCACGGTGATCGGCACGAGCACCGTATCCGAAGTGATGCGCAAAAAATCGAAGCGGTAATCGAATTTCACCTGCTCCTTCACGATCCGCGACGTCACTACCGCCTCGAGATCCTTGAATTTCACCGGAGGCGCCTGCTGCACCTTCGCGTACCGCTCCAGGTTCGTAAATTCGTTCATGCTTTCCGGCATCATCCCCAGCGGCTGCCCGAGCGTTTGGCCGCTGGTGTTTGTAAACCGGTCGGCCTTGCTGGAGAGCCCCAATTGCTCCGACATCGTCAGGCCGGCTCCGGGAACGTAAAGCAGCGCGTCCTTCTCGCCGCGATTCATCGTCAAATGGAATTCCCCTGTCATGGAAGGGTCCACAAACTCCAGGGTGATGTCGTTTCCGATGCCTTCCATGTAGCGGTAGCGCCAGTCTTCAAAGGGGTAGGTCGAAGTCGTCCCGCCGCCTTCTTCCGGGGGCCGGTCGTAGGTGCCGCCGGCGGGATTCCCCGAAATCTCATCGGGCGGGCCCCACATGATGTAAATCCTGCCGCGGTCCGATTTCCATCCTGGAATGCCGGAGGCGTAATGCTCGTTGGCGTAGGCGATGCGCCGGTAGTGCTCTTCCTTGAAGGTGTTTTCCACGGAATCCGGGTCCGGATTGCGTCTCAGCCAGAATTGCTCGATGAATTGTTCACGTTCTTCGTTGGTGGTGAGGTGCAGGAAGGCGGTGCGCTCTTCCGGCATGATGATATAGACCACGTCCTGATCCAGCCATTTCTTGTACTGGCTGTCGAGCTCTTTGTAGAGGTCTCTGTCCTTCTTTATTCTCTCTTTGGCGGCCTGCTTGGCGGCTTTCTTGTCGGCTTTGGCTTGATCGGAATCCTGCGCGCTAGCCGGGGGCGCAGCTACCAGCCCCGCGCCTAAAATCAAATAAACAAACACTTTGGCCCAGCGGCCCATAATCACACCTTTTCCCGAGATTGGCTGAAAATTTTATCCTGTCCCTTGGTACAGGTCAACGAAAGATTCCCCCCGGACTGCCCGTTACGCCGTTGGAATCCCCTGCGCCCCAATGGGTTGCCTCAGGGTTTGCCGGAATCTGCCTATGCGTCCGGTCCCGGACACTCTGGGTCTAAAGGAGGGTTTTTAGGTGACTTGTCGCCGCAGATGCTTGGTGTATTTTTCTGCCGCAATTCAATTTAGAATGGTTCTTGCCGGGTCGGCGGCCCTAGTGGGGAGGCCCTATCCCGGCACCAAGGAGATTTGGGGGAAGGGCTGCGATGGATCAAGCATCGGCCTGTCCTTATCCCGAACCCCGCGTCTAACCCGGGAAACATTTCCTCATCCCAGGGCGTATTCCTTGTAGAGCGAGGATGTTTCTCCCGACGCAAACGATTTGACCAAAGGTTGGCAGCGATGAAGCGGTGGCAAAAAATCGGGCTGGGCGCCGGCGGGGCTGTGGTCATCGCCGTGGGCGTCTGGATCGGCGTGTACGAGGCCAATAAAGGAGTCGTCACTATCCAGACGGGCAAAGTCGTCCTCGAAGATCTCACCTCGATTGTGACTGCCTCCGGCGAAATCCGCCCAAAGAATTACACGAATGTTCTCGGCGAAGGCTTTGGGAAAATCACTGAAATCGTGGTGAAAGAAGGCGACCACGTCAAAAAGGGCGACGTCCTGCTGCATCTCGAGAACATCCAGCCCGACGCCGACGTCCAGGCCCAGGTCGCCAGCATCGATGCCGCGGAAGCGGCCGCGCGCGTGGCTGCCGCGAATTACGATTCCGCCGTCGCTACCCTGGCGCAGCGCCAGGCCGACCTCGAAAAATCGAAATATGATTGGGAGCGCGCCCAGAAGCTCTTCACCGAGCAGCTCATTTCCAAGCAGGAATACGACGCCCAAAAAGCCACCCACGACAGCGCCGTCGCCGCCCTCAATGCCAGCAAAGCCCAGGTGGAACAATCGCGTGCCGCTCGCGAGCAAGCGCGCAGCAATCTCAACCAGGCCCAGGCCGTGTTGAAACATACCGCCGACGTTCTCCGCAAGACCACCTACCGCGCTCCGATTGACGGCATCGTGAGCTATATCGCGGTGCGCGTTGGCGAAAACGTCGTTCCCGGCATCCAGAATGCCACCGGCAGCTTCCTGCTCACGATTTCGGATATGAGCGTGGTCACTTCCGAAGTGAAGGTGGACGAAACCGACATCACCAACGTGCGCAACGGCCAGCCCGCCGACGTCTCGATCGACGCCATCCCCGGTAAAATCTTCAAAGGCCACGTCACCGAAGTGGGCGAGCTCGCCATTCTGCGCACCTCGGGCCAGGCGGCCACCACGCAGACCACCGCGAATACGCAGGAAGCGCGCGACTTCAAGGTGATCGTGACGCTCGACAATCCGCCGGAAGACGTGCGCCCCGGCCTTTCCTCCACCGCCCGGATTCAAACGGCGCAAAAGAAAGCCGTGCTCGCCATCCCGCTTCAGGCTCTCGCCATTCGCTCGCAAAAGGATCTCGACGAAGCGCGCGAAGGAAAAAGCGGAAGCGTGACTCTGGCAGCTTCGCGCCCGGCAACTTCGGCAGGCCAAAAGGACGATGTCACCGGCGTCTTCGTCCTCCGCGGCAAAATAGTCGAATTCGTGCCCGTCCAGACCGGCATCACCGGCGTCACCGACATCGAAGTCACCTCCGGCCTGCATGAAGGCGATGAGATCGTCATCGGCAGCTACAAAGCTCTTCGCACTCTTCGTCCCGGCGCCAGCATTAAGGTGGACAATACTCCTCCCAAGCGCGAAGATTCCTCCAGCTAAATGGCGGCGACTCCCAAAAGCCCGTTTCCCGTGGCTGCCAACGCCACTCCCGGCGCGGCCGCCGGCGCCTCTTCCGCTCCCATATCGGGCTACCGCGAAGACCTCGTCACTTCCGGCGTGGTAATCGAAACGGAAGAACTCTGGAAGACCTATGAGATGGGAGCCGAGCAACTCCACGCCCTGCGCGGCGTGAGCCTGCGAATCAATAAAGGCGAATACGTCGCCATCATGGGCCCTTCGGGCTCGGGGAAATCCACCTTGATGAACCTCATCGGCTGCCTTGACACGCCCTCGAAAGGGCGCTACTGGCTTGCCGGGCGGCTGGTGAGCCAGCTCAACGACGATGAGCTCGCTTACATCCGCAACAAGGAAATCGGCTTCGTCTTTCAGACGTTCAATCTGCTTCCGCGCGCCACCGCGCTTCACAATGTCGAGTTGCCGCTGATTTACAAAGGTACGCCTGCCGGAGAGCGCATCGAGCGCGCCAAAAAGGCGCTCCAGCAAGTGGACTTGGCCGACCGCATGATGCACAAGCCCAATGAACTCTCCGGCGGCCAGCGGCAGCGCGTGGCGGTCGCCCGGGCTCTGGTGAACCATCCCTCGATTTTGCTGGCGGATGAACCGACGGGAAACCTCGACTCGCAGACCGGCGAAGAAATCATGTCGCTCTTCGCCAAGCTCCATCAGCAGGGCAACACGATCATTCTCGTCACCCACGAATCCGAGATCGCCACTCACGCCCACCGCATCATTCGCTTGCGCGACGGCCACATCGAAAAAGACGAGCGCACCCGCTAGCTGTCCTTCGCCTTCGGTTTTGTCTTGTAGGGGCACGGCATGCCGTGCCCGGATCTGGCAATGCTTCGCGGAATTGCCATGGCCCTGAAAAGTCCCCCATTGGGGGCTCTGGATGGATCAGCGTTCTTCTATGCTTCATCCTACTCCCGGTTTGCTCCGGCCATTTCCACCTCCTTCTGCTCGCTGCGTAGAGTTCGCGCGCCCGATTTTTCCGGTTCCCTGCGCGGCGCAAGTTTCCTCGCGCGCCCCGCGGCCCCGTTGCCATTCCCCAGCTTGAATTCGGAGACAAGGTTCCTCAAATCGAGCGCCAGCTTGGAAAGCTCTCCGCAGGCGTCGGCCGATTGATGCGCTCCCTTGGCCGTTTCTTGCGTGATCTTGGCAATGCGTTCGACGCTCGAATTCACCTCTTCGGTCGCCGCCGATTGCTCGGTCGCCGCCGTCGCGATTTGCGTCACCATGTCTCCCACTTTTTCCGCCGACTTCATGATCTCAAACAGCGCCATCCCGGCCTTCGTAGTTGTCTCCACCCCGGATTCCACTTGCCGGGTGCCCCCTTCCATGCCTTCCACGGCGCTTTTCGTTTTTGTCTGGATGTTTCGAATCATCGCGGCAATTTCTTTCGTAGCCTTGCCGGTGCGCTCCGCCAGTTTCCGCACTTCGTCGGCCACCACCGCGAACCCCCGCCACTGTTCTCCCGCCCGGGCGGCCTCAATCGCCGCATTCAATGCCAGCAGATTGGTTTGATCCGCGATATCGTCGATCACCTCGATGATTTGCCCGATTTGCTCCGAACTTTTGCCCAGCTCCCCGACCATACGCGCCGTGCCCCCTACGGACTGCGCGATCGCCCTCATTTTTTCAAGCGCTTCGTCGACGGTCTTTTTGCCTTCGACGGCGGTCGATGACGCCTTCCGCGCAGCCTCGGCTGCTTTGCTGGAGTTCTCGGAAATTTGCGTCACGGTCGAGGACATTTGTTGCATGGCGGTGGCCACCTGGCTGGTTTGGTCCCTCTGCGATTCAGCGCCGGCGGACTGCTCCGCGGAGGATGCAGAAATCTCCTCGCTGGCGGAAGCCAGATGGTCGATTGTGGAAGCCACGCGCGACATTGCTCCCTGGATTCTCTCAATGAAGGTGTTGAACCAACGCGAAAGCTCTCCGAGCTCATCCGCCGAAGTGACTTCGATTCGCTTGGTCAGGTCCCCTTCGCCTTGGGCGATGTCCTGCGCCATTTGAATCAGGCGGCGCAGAGACGTGGTGATGCCGCGAACGAGAATCAGGGAAAGGACGCACAGCATGAATATGCCCGAGCCGACGATGCCGAAGACCACCACCATGGCGTGGCGGGTGCGGCCGTTGACCTCGGCGGCCCGGCGATCGAGAGTCTGCCCGATCGCCTCCTGATGCTTCGAAATCGCGCCGAGCAGGCGTTCGAATGCGGGGTTGGATTTCTCGAGGATGGCCTGGTACGACTCCGCATTGTGCGCGTGCAGCAGCAGGTCGGTCACCTCGCCATTGGCGCGCACCAATTCCTCAAATGCCGAGGAGATGCCCGAATCGTCTCCGGCGGTTTCATGCAGTTTGGCCTGCGCCTGTTTCGTGAGCGCTTCGTTCTGCGCCATGAGCGCCTCGATCGCGTCGGGATCCCGCTCCTGGACCATCTTTTGCGTTGTGCCCTGGAGCTTGACAACCATGTCGAGCAGAGCAAAGGAAGCAAGGCTCTCGGTCCGCGCCGTGGCAGCTAAATCACTTGAGGAGGCCGCGGAAAGGCGTAATAAATAGGCCAGCCCCAGAACCGCGCCGATGGTGATGGCAATCGACGCGACGAGCACAAGCACGAGTTTTCCCGCGATACTGAGCCTCTTCATGGCCCTGTGTCCTCCTCGCGCCCGAATCAACGCAGCTTATCGGCCCGCAAGCCGAATGCGATCGAGCCGATGGGCTTTCCATTGTCCAGAACTGGCAATGCCACCTGGATCATCTGGAGACCGGTTGAATCATCCTGCTTCACCGTGCCAACCCAAATCAGGCCCGTCATGGGCACTTCGTGCTTGGGCATTCCCTTGTGCGTCCAGTGCTCGGTCTTGGCGTCGAATCCCACTTTTCCGCCATCGGCCCCGGACACGAATATCTTTGCGACCACGTCATCGCGCTTGGTCTTCAGGTACTCGGAAAGCGGCGCCTTGCCGATCGAGCGCACGAAGGGGTCGAACAGCGTCAAGCTGTGCCACTTCTCGTTGGTCATTGCTTTGGCTTCGGCGGAAGGTGTAGCCGCGTTGTACGCTTTCACCGCGCTCACGATCTGGGGGTCGGTGCTGAAATGTTTCAGGGTTTCGACCTTGGCGTCGAATTTGGCTTTTAACTCCGGCGGCACCTGGGAAAAAACGCAGTTCGACACAAAAAGGGCGCTTGCGGCAGCCAGGGCAACTCGGCTCGCAGTCTTCATGAGCTTCCTCCGATTTTTGCGGGATGCGCTTGGATTCAATCCAGCGGTTCCATTACTCGTATCGGCGCGCACTGACCGCACCATTACGCCTTCAGTTGTAGTTAGGGGGTGCCTACGTCGGGGGGCGCGCTGAGGTCGAAGTCGGTCGTTCCCGAAGTGGAACGGCGCGAGTTTGCTTCTTGGTCCCGAGTGCTGCCCGGTGACCATTGCCGTTCTCCAGCTTAAATTCTCCAACCAGGTTCCTCACTTCGAGCGCCAGCTTCGACAGCTCTCCGCACGCTGCAATAGGGGGTCGGAGCTTCCGCGCCTTTTGCGTCCCGATCTCTTGTTCGGGAAGCCCCGACAAGAAAGCACCCGCGCGCAGCGTGCACCGAGAACAGAGTGGAGCGAGGTGCCAGGCTCTGCCTTCTCCTTTCTCGTCGTTCAATGAACGAAGGCGCGTTCCCGGCTTTTGACGTCGCCTTTTGGAGGCCACCAATTCCAGAAAGCCGTGTTTTGTTGCGGTTAGAAGAATGTGAAGTCGCTGATTCGGTGAGGCTTAGGCGAAATTCTGAATTGGCCACTGTTGCGGTTAGAAATTCATGCGTGCTGCCGGAAGCGCCGGGAAGGGGCGCGAAAAAGGGCGTCAGAGCCTCGCCGGCCCCTCGCCCATCGCGCATTGGCGTTTCCCGTTCATATTTACCAAACGTGTGTTAACATGGTGGTTACCATAAATCAAATGGGGTCACAGGAGGCTCGGTGGGTCGGGGAAGCAAGCGGGCTCCTTAGCTCGCAGTTTTCATCCGTGCAAGTTGCGTTGTGTCGTAGCTTCCCGGGGCATAGAAATCCCAGAGCACAAGATTCTCCGGCCCCAAGAAGCTCCCTGCTGCCGACAACGTGCTCCAGGGAATCCCAGCCTCGGAGGCGGCCCGAAATATACGGGCCAAATGCCCGATGAACTTGTCAAGAAGCGCTGATGGAATGGGCTTGTATTCGTCCATGTGATCGACCAGGAGCGTTTGAGTTGTCTTCTTGAGGTGTCGAACAGCCTCTTCGGCCAAATCTGTCGCCCCGTCAGATTCCGCTCGTAATACTTCCTCCGGAAAAGAGGGATTCCGTAGTTTCGCGCCAATCTTCATCAAGCGTTTCCGAACGGACATCCGATAGGGCTTTGGCTCAACCAAGTGTGTCCGTCGTGTGGAAACGCCGTTCAGACCCCGTGAATTCAAGGACACCTCGAATCGTTCGTGGGGCGTCGTGTCACTGCGCAGTATGTCACTGGCGTCGAATCCCGGCCCGACCACTTCAACGTCGGTCCTGCCACTCACCAATTCAATGACAGCAGTCAGACTGTATAGATCGCAATATGGACTACGTGGCTCCAGAAGCAGTGTGAGCATTCCCTCCTCAGCTAGCTCGTCAACTAATCCATGAGCCGCAGCAACCGGAATTGTGTAGCCGCCCCTACGGTTCGTCCATCTTTCTCCGCACTTTTCGATTCTGACGAGAAGCTCAGTTAGATTTTTCGCTTGAGAAAACTCCAACACTATTGACTCAGCGGCTCCCGTCCAGCTACTTAGGATGACCCCCTGCAATACCCGAAATCCATTTGCCTGCATCCACAGAATGCTGCTGGATTTCCAGCAGCCCCTGAGTCCATCAAGCACACCGGGCAATTTGTCGCGGTCGACGCGGGAGATTTCAATGAGAATCGGCCTAGCGGGGGGCATCTAAGTGCTGTTTCAGGTCAGGGAAGGCAGCGAAATGCTCCGAGAGCCGCCGTATCGTGGAGAGAAGACGTTCCTCTCGCCCCGCCTTTCGCCAATCCCAATTCGTCTCATGAAGCGAGTCAGCCAAAACTTGCCGCATGTATTGCGAGGGGAGGGGCCCTGTATCGAAGAGGTAGAGATCGCCATGCGAGTCTTGGAGGAGCAGGTAGGAGGGGAAACCGGCGCTTTCTTGTCCGATTTCAGCCATTCGACCAAGCTTTGTATGCGGAAATTTCGTCCTGAGTGCCACCAGAGGATCTGGTGCTCCCGAGAGAGGCATGGCATGGAGGTGGGCGTGGGAGATCCCGCAGCCCCCTGCATGCTCTGATCGAACACCATGTTCAAAGAAAATGTAAGGCCCGTACAGAGTCTTCAGAGCCCTTCCAACCATGTCTGAAATGAAGACGAAATCGTCCAAGACGTCGCCACGAAGCTCGCCAAGCGATCTGAAATGATCAAGGGGCACGACTAACAGATATCCCTCAACGATCTGGCCGAGCGAGGGAATTACCGCATGGTGTTCCGATTGAACAAGAACACGCCCTACAAGGTCATCCCGATATAGCCGGTGAAAGGCGTTCTTAGTGTCCCCGGAGAATTCCTTGCAGAAGTCACACTGTGCGAGCATTCGCCTATTGCTCCTCGTCAATTGCCAGGATCGGCCGCTTGGGCGGGCCCAGCCGCCTCGGGTAGGTATCTGCCTACGTTCTCGTCGACGATTAGGGTGCTTGTTTTCTTGATCTCTTCCAAATTCTTCGCGTACGTATTATATAGGCTCCCCTCAATACCACTCTCCGGAGGCATGAGCAGAAGTGCAGGCGATGTCTCGTCGGGGAGTCCTGCGAGATAGTGGGTGACGAGCATCGTTCGATCAATCCACATCAGGCCGCAGCTCGGCGTCGCGGTGTACACGCAGAGCCTGAACCGATCAATCAGTCCAGGCTCTAATCCACAACGAAATTCCCACATCTTTGCGATCGATTGCTTGATCTCCTCTTTCGTATTTCGTCCGTGTCTCTGTTTTTTTTCCTCAGTGGCCCTAAGCTCGGCAGCGGGCGAGTCAGGGTCGAGAAAGAACATCTCGAATGACAAACCGTGGTTGAGACGTTCATGAAGAGTAGGGAGAAACCTGTCATCCTTACACCATCCACCGTGCGCAATTCCTAAGAGGGTGCACTTCTCCTCCGCGGCGTGCAAATGGTCAACCCAGTAATTTTCCTGAATCGCCCGCCTCGACGGCCAAAAGTTGCCGATGCTCATGGAAAGAAATCTCCGAAAAGCTGGTTCGTTGAAGGGCGAGAGATAGGCAAAAATAGCTGCTGCAACAATCGCAGCGCCGACGCCGACTAGAAAAGATCCCCACACTTCACCAATAACCTTCTCGTACCACATCCACGCAGCGACGGCGCTGAATGACAGCCCGAAAAGAAATCCGACCATCTGGCTGTGCATTCGCAGGAATGTACGGGTTTTCTCCCAACGACCGGACAAACTGATCACTTGGGCCTCCCGCTCGATAAATCTTTGGACCCAGGGACCCGAAGCCGCAAAGGATTCTAACTGATCAGATGTAGAGCGGAAAGCTCACAGCTAATCTAGGCGTAAGTTTTACGGCTGTGTTAGCGACGAGGTCGGTCGAACCTATACGCGCTGGCTGGCTGCTATTGCACGTGGAGTGGCGTTAAGAAGTCCAGCGTCAAGCAGAACCAACCGAACCAATGGAGTCAGCATGAGGTCCGCCAATTCCTCGGCTGCGAAAAACCTGACATCCGAGAGATCATCTGAAGCTTTGGGGGTGCCTCCCACTGCTTTGGCCCAGCTGTAAATCACGATCCGATGTTCATTCGGTGGGTCTACAATTTCATAGACCTTAAACTGATTTCCCACTTCGACCCTCAGCCCCGTCTCCTCTTGCAGTTCACGGGCCGCCGCCTCTGCAATCCTCTCGAACGCATGGATCTTGCCACCAGGGATGACCCAAGCCCCTCGCTGGGGATCCTTATTGCGCTGTCCCAACAGGATCCGTTTTGCACCGTCCTGAACAAGTAGAGCAGATCCGACCCTCGGAAGTGTGTCAGTCATCGGCTGAAGCCCTCTCTGCTGCGATCAGTGGTACGCCGAGCGACGACCCTTCGTTACTGCCCGCGAACCAGGCGTGCATACAACAAGAGCCTTGTTGAAAACAAGAAGACCCCCTCGTCGACCCCGGGACTGTCCGCTCGCGCTCCTTAGATCGTGCCTCTTTGGTGACCACGGCCCATTCTCCTAAGGGCTGCTGTAAAACTTAAGTTGTATTATAACTTAAGTTTCGATACGCTCATAGCCCTTTTTCGAGCCGTAAGAACATGAAGCAGACCAAACAAGATCGCGAATTCGCGAGAAAGTTTGCTAACGCGCTCCTTCCCCATGTCACCGCGAGGCGCGATAAGGGTGTATCGCTTACAGAGATAGCAGAGGAGTTGGGGGTGACGGCTGCGGGTCTGCAGAAGCAGTTCGCTGGCGGAACCCCAAGCATCAGAACGGTAGCGCTAGCGTACGCGATTTACGGAGTGTCCGTTCCGTACGGAGATGTGGCGATTACCAAGGCGATTTCGCGGAAAGGAAAGAAAAAGCGACCTGACGCACCTGATCAGCAGCTGCTTCTACCTCTCGATATAACTGTGCCGCCGACGTCTAGAAGAGTCGAGCTAAAGCCCGTCCCAAAAACCCTGCGCCAATATCGCCTACAAATCACGATCGGCGTAGCTGGCTGACCGCATTTTCGGGATACCGCCCGCTACTTCCGGATGGAGAGCGGCGAGCTGCCGATGACGGAGGCGGAGGCCGCTTTCCTTTATTCGGCGGCGGCGAGCGGCGCGGGCGCCGCGGCCGCCAAATCAGCCCGCAAATCCACGTTGACAAACAGGTAACTTCCATGATATAATACGATTGGCATGATTGGAGGGCACAACTTCGGGCTACGACACACCGCTGGACGCGGCCGGCTGGCACAAAGTCTTCGGGATATGATTTTTTTAATCGGCCTATGTGCGATTAGAGATCGCCGTAACCCACTGAAAACAAACGGCGGCCTCAATGTCTAATCGGCTCAAAAGAGGGGGGGGCCGACCTTGGCGCTTTTAAGAGCATCCAGAAAATGGAATCGCTCGGACGCACCTGGAATCGTCGGCGATTCCCAAATCGGGAATTCTGCGGTGTGTCAACGGTGACACTCGAACGCACACGGCCACTGCCACGTCGCGACCCCCCTCGCGGCAGCGGCGCCCGGCTACTTGCGGATCGAAAGCGGCGAGCTGCCGATGATGGAGGCGGTGGCCGCTTTCTTTTTTTCGGGGGCGGCAGCCGCGGCAGCGGCTTTCGCTTTCGCGGACTTGCTCGCCGGCTGCCACTTCTTGTCTTCCCAGGCTTCGCGCAGCACTTCGCGCTGGGCCAGGACGTACTGCTTGGCGTCGTCGAAGTCGCGATAGATCTTCGTGCCCTTGATCATGTTGCACGAGCGGCAGCAGGCTACGAGGTTGCGCGGGTCCTTTTTGCCTTTGCGCGCGCGCGGCACGACGAAATCCACCGACATGTTCAGCGCATTCTCGAAGCTGGCCATGCCGTCGAGCCCGCAATACTGGCAGCGGTAGCCGTCGCGTTCGAGAATGGCGATCCCTTCTTCTTTGGTGACGGGCCGCTCCACGAATCGAAGCATGTGGAGTTCTAATGGCATGAGGCACCTCCCAGGCAGAAACGTCTCGAGCGCGCCGCGAGATTTTTTGATAACGCGGCTGCGGCGGGACCTTTGCGCAAGACACTACGGCAGGCGATTGCGCGTGTCAAGCATCAGAACGGAGCGGAAAAGCTCTCTCAAATGTTCGTCGAGGAATTGGGGTGACCGGTGGCGATATCGAAAACAAAGCGGAAGCCCCTCGACTGCGCTCGGGGTAAACAAGCTCCCCTTCGGCTCCCCTCAGGGCAGGCCGCACTCCACAGGTCTCGCGGGCGGCGCATCGCAGATTGGCGGCGCGGGCACGGCTTGCCGTGCCCCTACGAGAAAAACCGGAATCATCGCGGTGGCGAGGCAGGGATGAAACGCGCGGGGCGCGCGACGCATCCTACTTTTGCAACCCGGCACCTGCCTAGCCCGACGCAGGAACTCTCCGCGCTGGTCACGGGAATAGATATACTGGATCGCCGGGGACGCGAACGCGAGCGGGAGGGGTGCCGGTGTTTCGGCCGAAGCGGGCTTGGATTTTCGGGATTTCCATTCTGTGCGGGTTCGTTGCGGCTGCCGCCCGGCCGGCCGCGGCTCAACGCCTTCAAACCATCATCGAATCGCGCGGCAGAGATTTTCCCGACGTGGGAGCGGGTGTGACCGCGCTCAAGCGGGATTCGACAGGGCGCTACTACGTTCTCGCGCAGCCGCCGACGGTGATTTCAGTGTACGGCGCGGACGGCGGGCTGCTGCTGCAATTTCCCAACGCGAAATCCGGCGGCACGGCGATTCGCTATGCCGTGGATATCGATTTGAGTCCCGAGGGCCAGCTCTACGTGGCGGACCGCGGCGCGAATTGCATCGATGTGTTCGAGCGCGATGGCTCGCTCGCGGGGAGGATTCCGGTGACGGCGCCCACGTCGATTGTGGCGCTTTCGGGCGGACAGGTAGCGGTGACAAACCTGACTTCCAAGCGGCTCGTCACGATTCTCGATAGCCGCGGAAAACTCGTGCGCAGCTTCGGCGATCCGAACGACCTGATCGAAAATGCCGAAAAGCAATCGCTGATCAATCTCGGAAAAATTTCCGGCGATTCCGCCGGCGGAATTTATTTTGCGTTCACTTCGGTGCCCGACCGCACGCTGCGGAAATACGACCGCTACGGATATGTCGGCTACGAAGCCTCGGTTTCCGAGCGGCTGTTTGCCGGATGGCAGCAGAAGCCCGACGACCGGGTCGAGGTGACATTCGGATTTTCCGAATTTTCTTTTTCCGACCAGACGAACGGCTGGGCGACGTTTGGTTCTTCGGGCGATATGAAATTCGGCGGAGGAGTGGGAACGGGCCTCGGAGAATCGCTGCGCCGCGGATACGGATTCGGCCAGGCCGTGCAGCAACAATCCACCTTCGGGACCGGATTGACCGGCGGGCCGGTCGGCGCGCAGGTCACGGGCCAGGTGAACGATCAGGGAGTGAGTTTCCAGCCGATCTTCGGGACGATTTCCCCCGGCGCCGGAGGAGGCCGAGGGCGGGGCCGCTCGGGAGGATTCGGATCGTTCTCTTCGGATTCGGGAACGCCGCAGGGCCCCACGCTGCAATTTTTGGCGCCGGGCGGCGATTCGACGGACAGCGCGGACGCGCTCAACACCGGACCGGGGACTTCTGTTCTGAGCATGAACGCGGGCGCGGACCAAGCAGCGTATGCCAACGGCAACGGGAGCGCGCTGAATACCGACGCGTTGAACCAGGGAAATTCGGCGCTGGGGCAGGAGGGATTGCCCGCGGCGTTTGTGGTCGCCACGCTGTTTGACTCCACTGCTTTCGGCGGGCCCGGCCGCTTTGGAGGCTTCGGCGGTGCCGGAGGCGGCGGCTTTGGCCGGCCTCCGGGACTCGGGCGCGAGCGCGCCGGCGGCGGGTTCGGCGGCGGAGCAGGCGGATTCGAAGGCGGGCAGCACGCGGGATATCGCGGGCGCTTCGGCTCTACTTCGTCGTCGTTCACCAGCCGCGTGCGGGTGAATCTCGGCGACCTCGGCGGAGGCAGCGGAGAAAAACCTGTGATTACCGCGATGGCTGCCGACCCGGAGACGCACGAGATTTGGGCGGCGATGGGCGGCGCGCTCGTGCAATTCAGCCGCGAGGGCGATCCGGTGGGAGTGTATTACCCGACGATTTCCGGCGCGACGCTTTTGAAGCCCGTCGCGCTGCTTGTCGAGCCGGAACGGATTCTCGTGGCCGCGGATCCCTGGGGCATTTTCGAGTTTGCGCGGCCGGATAAGCCGCAGGCGAGCGCGCGCCACGCCGTGACCGCCGCGCCGCATGGCAATCCCTCGCAGAATTAGCGCTGCGGCTCCGAGCCGCTATTCTTGCGGCCAATCGGCGAACATCTCGTCGACGGGCCCGCCGACCCAGTGCTCGTAGAAACTGTCGTCGCAGGTCTTCAGGGGTTTCCCGAATTTTTCGCGGGCGAAATTTCCCCAGTGAGGGCGGCTGCCGTCGGCGTCGGTGAAGCCGTATTCATCCGATAGACCCCACGAGCTGAAGGCGCGGCCGGATTTTTTCGCGATGTCCGGGTCGGCCGCGAGCGCTGCGACGGCGCGCCCGACGAACAGCGGCGATTCCGAGGCGAGAAAATTCGGGTCTTTCTTTCCCGCCTCGCGCCAGTTCGCTTCGGTGACGCCGAAATGGTCGAGCATCGCTTCCGAGCGCAAGAAGCCGGGCGTAACGGCGAGGCTTGAAATCTTCCAGCGGCGCAATTCGCGGGCGTAAATGAATGCCAGGCGGATCGCCGAGGTTTTCACCAGGTCGTAAAAAATATTTCCGCGATAGGAATAGGAATCACCGTCGGTGATTTCGACGATCAGCCCGCCCCGCGTGCGAATCATCAGCGGCGCCGCAAAATGCGCGGTGATGATGTGCGAAAAAACAGCCTGGTCAAGCATCTTGCGGCCGCTCTCGAGGGAAACTTTCCAAAACGATTTCCCGAATTCGGTGAGCGCGTCGCCGCCCCAGATGTCGTTGACTAGCACGTCGAGCCGGCCTTGCTCTTTCCGGACGCGCGCGATGAGCGCTTCCACTTGCGCGTCGCGCGTGTGATCCACTTCGACGGCGATTCCAATGCCGCCGCGCGCGGTGACCATTTCCGCCGTTTCTTCGATCGTCTCCGGGCGCCACGTGTAATCGAAGGGAGCTTTCTCTTTCGGCGGCTTCGCCGGACGATTTGCGCGCGTGCTCCGCCCGGTGCAATACACGGTTGCGCCGGCTTCGCCAAGCGCGCAGGCGATGCCGCGGCCGGCACCGCGCGTGGCGCCCGCGACCAGCGCGATTTTGTTCTCGAGTTTCCTGGGGATGGTTTGCGTCACGGACACTCTCCTCTCTCGATCCGCGTCAGTTATAAATGAGAGTTCATTTTGCGTGCAACATCTCGCCTGAACCGAGCGTCTGACCAAGCAGCAGACCCTATAATTTCATGCACATGAGCCGCGTTCAATTCTGCGTGTGTATCGTTACCGTTGCAGCGCTCGTTGCCGGCGCGCTTTTTGTGTCTGCATCCGCGCAGGAGCTTTCGCGAGATTTGCACGCGCGAGCGCGCGCTTTTCCCGAGGTGGGCCCCGGGCTCGTCGCGGTGAAGCGCGACGCCGCCGGGCGTTACTTCATCCTCGCCGCGCCGGCGAAATCCATCGCGATCTACTCGGCCGAAGGCAAACTCGCAGGCCAGATTCCCGGCGCCAATTCCGGAAGTGCGCCGATTGTTTTTGCGGAGGACTTCGACATCGATTCCTCCGGGCGCGTGCTGGTGGCCGACCGCGGCGCGAATGCCGTAAAAATTTTCGCGGCCGATGGCATGCTGGCAGCGACGGTGACAGTCCCGGCGCCGACTTCCATCGAAGCGCTCTCGGGCGGCGAATTTGCCGTGACGACGCTGCGGTCGGCGCGCCTGATCGACATCTACGGCGCGCGCGGAAATTTTCTCCGCAGCATTGGCGAGCGCCCGAATCCCAAGCAGATTGCCGAGGCCAGTCGCTCCGCGAATCTCACCCGGCTCTCGGGAGATGCTGCCGGATATATTTATTTGGCGCTGGCGCCCGCTGCGGACATGGTAATCCGCAAATACGACCGCTTCGGCTACGCCGCCGCTGAAATTTCCGTCCCTGCCAGCGATACGGCGCAGGAAACGCAAACGCCGCGCAAAGACGGAGTGACGTTCGAACGCCGCGGCGAGGCTCCGCCGCCGAAGCCCGCGATCCGCGCGCTCGGTATCGACCCCGCGACTCAGGAAATCTGGGCGGCGATCGGCAATCGCCTGCTGCATTTCGATAAGGACGGCGTGAGCGGCACCGTTTACCGCACGTTCACACCCGAAGGCGCGCGCCTCGAGCCCAACACGATTCTGGTCGAGCCCGATCGCTTGCTGATTGGCGCCGATCCTCTGGGCGTTTTTGAGTTTGCGCGGCCCGACAAGCTCGCGCCCGCTGCATCCACGCGCTAACCAGGCGATTTTCGACCTGTGGAAAACCTGTGAATTGTTTGTGGAGACCGTGCAATATCTTCGCTCAAATTTCTCTTGCTGTCGGCGCAACGTTTAGGCAGAATCCCGCCTCGCATTTCGGGAGAAGGCACTCACTTGAGGCCGCCGGCGCGGGGCGCGCTCTTGCGGCACTCGACCTAAAAGGCCAGACCTGACGTCCCATCCAACGGGGGGGATTTCCACAGCATTTCCACATCGGTGGAAATTGCACGGGGGCTGTTTTTTTCTATGAATCTTTGGGATAAAATCCTTCAGCATACGGAACGCCGCGTCAATCCGCACAGTTTCGCCACCTGGTTCCGTCCCACCCGGCAGGAAGCCGCCGAAGAAGACCGGCTGATGATCCGTGTGCCCACGCGGCTGTTCTGCAAGCGGCTCACGGAGACGTACGGGCAGCTCCTTCAGGCCGTGCTCGTGGAAATCGGCCGGCCGCAATTGCAGCTCGACTTCATCTGCGCCGAACCGGAAGCCACCGCCGCGGCCGCCCCGGCCAGTCCGCAGGCAAAGCTCGATTTCGACTCGGCGAATCATCAGTTGAATCCGCGCTACACCTTCGACACGTTCATCGTGGGCGCGTCGAACCAGTTTGCGCATGCCGCCGCCGTCGCCGTCGCCGAGCAGCCTTCGAAATCCTACAATCCGCTCTTCCTCTATGGAGGTGTGGGGCTCGGAAAGACGCACCTGATGCAGGCGATCGGCCACGCGCTCAAGCGGCGCAATCCTTCGCTGCGGCTCACTTACATCAGCGCAGAAAAATTCACTAACGAAGTGATTGCTTCGATCCGCTTCGAGCGCATGCCCGCGTTTCGCGACCGCTTCCGCAACATGGATGTGCTCATGGTGGACGATATCCAGTTCATCGCCACGCGCGAGCGCACCCAGGAGGAATTTTTTCACACGTTTAACGCGCTGTACGATCAGCAGAAGCAGATCGTCATCTCATCCGATTGCCCGCCGAAGGAAATTTCCTCGATTGAGGAGCGGCTGCGCTCGCGCTTCGAGTGGGGCTTGATCGCCGATATCCAGCCGCCGGACCTCGAAACTAAGATCGCCATCCTTCAGAAGAAAGCGGATAACGAGCGCGTCCACGTGCCGGACGACGTGGCCGAATATATCGCCCGCGCCATCAAATCGAATATTCGCGAGCTCGAAGGCGCGCTCATCCGCCTGATCGCGTTCGCCGCGCTCACCGGCGCGCAGATCAACCTGCCCACCGCGCAGCAGGTGCTCAAAAACATCATCGAGACGCAGGAAAAGAAAGTCACCATCGAGCAGATTCAGAAGCGCGTCGGCGAAGTGTTCGGCCTGCGCGCGCAGGACCTGAAGATGCGCAGCAACTCCAAGGTGATCGCTTTCCCGCGGCAGATTGCCATGTTCATCGTCAAGCAACTTACCTCGGCTTCGCTGCCGGAAATCGGGCGGCAGTTCGGCGGCAAGCATCACACCACCGTGCTGCACTCGATCAATAAGATCGAGGCCCAGCGCCAGGTGGACAAAGATTTGAACAAGACCATCAACAGGCTACTCGACTCATTCGGTTAGGCTTGGGGTCAGGGACCCGGCCGGGCCTCCCTTCCAGCTGTGGATGCGCTGTGCGCGCCGCCCAGCCTTCAGGCCCGGCCGGTGTTTTTTCCGCCGCCGCGCGCGGCTTTCAACACCGCGGCAGCAGCGGCAACCAGCGCCGCCTCCGGCGCTTACCACGATTTCCGCAGTTTCCACAGTTGCGGCGTCGGCGGCGGTTTTCATATCTTTATTCAGATTTAAAAAAGCAGTACAGTAGCCGCAGTACGGACACGGGGGACGAAACGCATGCCGGAAGCGACCGCATCTGCTCGCGCCACGCAGGAAGAAAAAGGAACTGGCCCGATGGAATTCAGCGTAAAGAAGTTCGACTTACTCGAAGAGCTCGAGCTCACGCAGGGCGTGGTCGAGCGAAAGACCACCATCCCCATCCTCTCGAACATTCTTTGCGAAGCCCACGCGAGCGGCTTGACCATCACGGCCACCGATCTTGAGCTGAGCGTGCGCACGTCCTGCGAAGCCAAAGTGAAAAAAGAAGGCGCGGGCACGATCCCGGCCAAGAAGCTGCTTGAGCTGGTGCGCCTCCTACCCGACGGCGAGATCCGCTTCAAGCTGCTCGAAAATCACTGGGTGCACATCACGAGCGACCGCAAGAATTACAAGCTTGTCGGCATGTCCAAGGATAATTTTCCCGCGCTCCCCGGCTTTCCGCACGCCATGCTGAAAATCCCCGTGAAGCTGCTGGCAGACGCAATTGCCAAGACCACTTTCGCAATCTCGCTCGAAGAGTCACGCTACACGCTGAACGGTGCGCTGCTGGTGCTCAAGCCTGCGTCGCTCACGATGGTCGCTACCGACGGCCATCGCCTTGCCATGGTCGAGATAGACCACAAGTTTGAAGGCTACTCCACCGAGACGCGCGTCCTCATCCCCAAAAAGGCCATGACGGAAGTGCAGCGCCTGGCCGCCGAATCCGGCGACGATGCCCAGGTGGAATTCGCGCAGGATGAAAGCCACCTCTTCTTCCAGTTTGGCCGCCGCCTGCTCACCTCGCGCAAATTGACCGGCCAGTTCCCGAATTACGAAGCGGTGCTGCCGCGCGACGCCGGCAAAACGGTGGTCATCGAGCGCGGCGAGCTACAGGATGCCCTGCGCCGCGTTTCGCAGCTGGCGGACGCGCGCTCGCACGCCGTGAAGTTCACGTTCGCCAAGGAGGGCGTCGAAATTTCCGCGTCGAGCCCCGAATACGGCGAAGCCAAGGAAGTGATCGAGAAGGAATTCAAGGCCGAGCCGATTTCGATCGGCTTCAACGCGCAGTACCTGCTCGATTTCCTCGCCGCCGCTGCCGACGGCCCCATCAGCTTCGAGCTAAAGGACGAGCAATCCGCCGGCCAGCTCCGCCCCCTCGCCGACGAATGCTCGCGTTACCGCTACGTCGTAATGCCGATGCGGATTTAACCCGAAGAATTCGCGTACAGGGGAGGAGTTCGCAATGTCTGACTTCCTCTCGCAAGCTTCATTCGAGGCAGGTATCGCGCTCCCCAAAGATGCCTTGGATCATGATGATATCGCGGCCTCAATTTTGACGAAGTCCGGACTTCTCCCTCCTGGCTCGGTTCTTTGTATTCAAGGCCCTTGGGGGCGAGGAAAGACAGATGTTCTTGCTCGTGTGGCAACGGCCACGTACAAACGCCACTCCGGCGAGCATCTTTGTCCCAAGGCTATCTGGGTTAATCCTTGGCAATACGGCACTCCGGACCTCCTGTCCCCAATCGTGTTGGCCCTGCTTGAACGAATAAAGCCTGAGCATAGAACGGCTAGCAAGGCAATCCGTATGGCCGCAGAGACGATTATCAAGGCCGGTCTGAGTTTCGGCCTCAAGGCGACGGCACTCATGATACCGGGCGGAAAAATCTACGAGGCAGCTGCCAAAGAGGCTAAGGATCTTCTTCAAGGGTTGTTTGAGGCGCGAGATGTGGACGAATCAATGGACAAGCGTCCAGATCCTGACCCTGTTAGCCAAATGGGACTTCGCTTTTCGCAGCTCGTCGAGGAAGTGCTCGACTCTGAAGGTTTCGACGATAGCGTGAGGCTGCTCGTCTGCATCGATGACCTTGATAGATGCCTTCCCCACAGGCAAGTTGCCCTTCTAGAAAGCATTCGGTTCTTGCTCTCGGCCGGGGCTAGAGCATCCTTCATTGTTGCGCTTGACCCAAGCCTCGCTCGTCAGTCTGTGATCGCCCATTTTGGAACGGATATCTTTGATCCTGATCGCTATCTGGACAAGATGTTTGACCTTCGCGTCGGCTTGCCTTCACTTTCCGACGCAGCGTTGGACAGTCTCTTCAGAAGTCAGTTGAGTTCGATGGTTGGGATGCCCGTCGGTAGCGTCCCGCTCGAAAAGATGCTAAGCCAGCAATTTGGAAATATTTTCTCCGATTGGGCAAATGTCGCTTCGAACTGGCTCCTCCTCCCTGACTTTCGAAATCCTCGAATGGTCCATCGTACGTATTTTCGCGCGCATCCGCTTGCTGGCGCTATCGGGCGTTTCCATGAAAGACGCGACATTCGGCAGTGAGGAGCGAGGGTTAACATGGCTTTGGCTCGCGTTGATTGAACGTCGGCCGGAGCTCCGTTCGGCTCTTCAAAGCGCTGGCGATGATGCGGAGCAATATTTCTGGAACATGTACCAAGCGTATGGCTACGTCTTCGATCCAAAACTCGCGACGACCGACGAGAGAGTCCATCTAGCTAGTTTTATGGCCGCGATCGGCATGCCAGGTCCTACTAGCGCCGCGGACCTAACTAGTGTCTTCCAGATCATCACCAAGAATTTCCGGGAGATTTCGGACCGGGAAGCTGTTGGCCGGACGTGCGGGGTCTTCCTGAGCGTGGACCAGTTGTTGGTTCGCGCAGGTCTATAGCTTGAATTGTACCTCGATTCAAGCCTGCCTCGTAGCCGTGCGCTTTTTCACTGCTCGTTGTGGATATGCCCGTGGATAAACTGAGGACGAAAAGTTGTAAATCGTGTGATATCTTCGCGTCTTTGCTCTTGACTCTGCATACGCTACCGGGAACAATCCGCGAGTGTGCCCCCGCCCATCGGATGAGGACGCCCGATTCGTAATCGGGATGGTGAGGGTTCAAGTCCCTCCGGGGGCACACCCACGACCGACTACTTAATAACACGGTTTGGGGAGCGTGGGATTTTGTTTTTTTAAGTCTTTTTTCGTTTTTGCACAATCTCTAGTTTCGCTATTCTTTCACCTGTGCCAGTGACCTCTTTCCTAAAGGCCCGACGCAATCCAATTCGCACCGGGTCACCCGCTGCCCCAGCAGTTGCGCTCCGTCGGAAGATGCGTGCGCGAGATTGAGCGAATCAATTTCGCGGAGGACTTCTTCGGGGCGGGCGCGGATGAGGATATCGTCGGTAAGCTTCACCCAGCGGACCTTGCCCGACGAGTCGAGAATGAATTCCGCGGGGCGCGCGATGTCTTTCCCGTCCGGGCCCATCTTGGGATGGACCAGATCCCAGCGGCGGATCAGCTCGTCGTGGTCGTCGCAAAGAATCAGGAACGAATAGCCCGCGACTTTCCGCAGGTGTTCGGATTCTTCCGGCGTATCCACGCTCACGGCCGCGACGCGAATTCCGCGCGAATTGAACTCCGCCAATTTCGACTGGAAACTCCGCAACTCGGAGTTGCAGGCGGGTCACCAATAGCCGCGATAAAAAATCAGCACCAGGCCGTTCGCTTTGCTCGCGCCCGCCGCCTGCGCGGGCCAGTCGTTGGTGCCAAACGGTGAATCGAGCAGCGCCGAGAGCGCGACCGGATGGCCCAGCGAATCCGGAATCGTGAATTCCGGGGCGACGCTGCCGACTTTGGGCGACCCAGCCGAAGCGGGAACCTCCCTGGCGAAGATGAAAATCACGAACAGGAAGAATCCGGTCACCAAGACGCCGAGGCCCCCAAGAATGCTCCCAAATATTTTTCCACGATAGGCGTCGGGACGCCGAAATGCGCGGTGAAGTCCCACGGCGAGCAGGGTCAGCGCGACCGCGAGGATGAGCAAGTTGGCCCAGGGGAAATCGCGCGTCACGGGAAATCGGATAAAGAAATACTGGTAGCTGAGTGCGCCGATCAGGACCAGAGCGAACCCAACCCACACTGCCGGATTCCAACTGCGTTTCATTTTTTGGTCGTCGCCCCCTTGGCCGCGCCATTCAGTTTACAACATGACCGGGTGGCACAGCTTATGTGGAGTGCGGCGGCTTGACGCCGCTTTGTTCTGACGACTGGCTTGAGGAAGCCAAATTGGTGCTGCCGTAGTTCAAAGAGGCGCAGTAGCCTTGTTCTTGTGCCTTCCCTCGCCGATCAAGTCCGCAAAGCCGTCGCCGCGCATCGCGCCGAAATGGCGGCTCTGACGCGCGAGCTTGTGCGCATCGACACGACGAATCCTCCGGGCCGAAACTATCGCGCGTGCGCCGAATTGCTCGCGCGACGGATGCGTCGGCTCGGTTTCGCCACCAGCATGACGAAAATTCCGGCGCCGAAGCACGCCGCCGCTTCCGGCCGGGCGCGCGAAGCGGACGCTGGGCCGCGCTACTGGGTTCATGCTTCCTATGGCCCTGGCGAGCCGGTGATTTATTTTCACGGGCACTACGATGTGGTCCCTGCGTCGCGCCCGGGACAATTCCAGCCGCGCCAGCGAAACGGCCATATCTTCGGCCGCGGGTCGGCGGATATGAAAGGCGGTCTCGTCGCCATGCTGTTCGCCGCCCGCGCGCTCAAGGATTTGAAGCTCGCGCTTCGCGGCCGCATCGAATTCGTCTTTGTCCCCGACGAAGAGACCGGCGGCCGGCGCGGCACAGCAGCGCTTTTCGAGCACCGGCTGCTCCGCGCGAATTCCGCGGGCATGATCACCGCCGAGCCCACGAGCGGCGCGATCTGGAACGCGAATCGCGGCGCGATTTCGATGCGCGTCACGGTGAAAGGCAAGCCCGCGCACGTGGGCCTGGCCTTCCGCGGCGTCAACGCATTCGAGCGGATGCTCGCCGTTGCGCGCGCACTCGAAATAGAAAAGCGCCGCATTGGACGGCGCGCGACCAAATTCCGCATCGCTCCGCCCGCGGCGCGCCGGTCCATTCTGTTAATTGGCGGGCGCTCGGAGGGCGGCTCGAATTTCAATGTAGTCCCCGCGGAAGCCTCGTTCACCATCGACCGCCGCATCAATCCGGAAGAAAATCTCGCGCGCGAGAAAAAGCGCCTGCTCGAAATTCTCGATCGCCAGCGCCGCTCCGGAATCGAGCTCGAAGCAGAAATTTTTCAGGAGGGCGCGTCGGCGAGTCTCGCGGAATCGCATCCGCTCTCGCGCGCGCTCGGAGAATCGGTCCGCGCGATCACAGGCCGCGCGCCCGCCATCGAAATGTGCCCGGGCCTGCTCGAGACGCGTTACTATGCGGCGCGCGGCATTCCCGCGCTCGCCTACGGTCCGGGCCTGCTCTCGGTCTCGCACGGGCCGAATGAATTTGTCGCGTTGCGCGAGATGGAAAAATGCGCCGCTGTTTATGCGCTCACCGCAGTGCGCCTTTTCGGGACTGCCAGCGTCGAGGAGAGTTGAAAAATGAGCCGGGGTCGCGTGGTTTCCATTTCTATCGCGGGTTCGGCGGCGGCGCCGGTCGTGACGCTCGAGGCGGCAAAGGCCGTCGCGGGCAAGGGCCTCGAGGGCGACCGCTACTTCCATCATACGGGAACGTACTCCGAGCATCCGGGCGAAGGCCGCCACGTCACTTTGATTGAATGTGAATCGGTGGACGCGCTGAACGCGAACCTCGGCTCCGCGTTCACGCCCGGAGAGATGCGCCGCAATATCGCGACGCGCGGCGTTGCGCTCAATCACCTGGTGGGCCGGGATTTTCGCGTGGGCGAAGTCGTGTTGCGCGGCGTGCGTTTGTGCGAGCCGTGCGAGCACCTCGAATCGCTCACGCGCCCGGGTGTGCTCAAGCAGATGCTGCATCGCTGCGGCCTGCGCGCCGATATTCTCGAAGGCGGCGTGATCCGCGCGGGCGACGCCATCGTCGCGCTCGATGATCCGCTCGAGCGGAACAAGAATCTCGTGCGCCGCTTTTTCGACGAAATGTGGAACCCGTGGAATTTCGCGAAGGCCGACGAGCTGCTCGCGCCCGACATCGTTTTTCGCGGCACGCTCGGCGACGAGTTTCGCGGCCGCGAAGCCTTTCGCGGCTACATGCGTAAAGTGCAGGCCGCGTTCCCGGACTTTCACAACGCCATCGAAGAAATTTCCGCCGAAGAGGATCGCGTGATCGCGCGCATGCGCTACCGCGGCACGCACCGCGGCGAAATTTTCGGCCTCGCGCCCACGGGAAAAACGATCACGTATTCCGGCGCCGCGTTCTTCCGCATCGCCAATGGCAAAATCGTCCACGGCTGGGTGCTGGGCGATATCGTGAGTCTTTTGCGGCAGCTTGGCGCGCATTCGCTGCCCTGAATTCGCAGCAAAAAATGGACTCGCCGCGCGGAAAAAGTCGCGTTTTTCCCGATCGCGCTCGCCCCATCTCACCAGCCGAAAAGCTACCGTCCGACTCTCCCGTAACCTCCTCAATATAAAAGTGATAACTTCGATGCTGAGCCGCCGAATCGCCTTGTGAAATCCCTGCTCTTCCGGTAGAATTTTGATTGTTCCGGATTCCTCCTGAACGGCACTTTGTCCGGGCGGATCCTGCCCCACGAACCTCTCGTCTGCGCCAGGGCGAGCGGGGCCGGCGACGCCGGGACGCTCCCCTCCACGGGGAAAAAATACGTTCCGCCGCGTCCTCCCGAAATTTCGGCACAGGACGGGATGGAGCGAAATCGAACCCTTCGAGTCCCAGCTCGAATCTCAGCCTTCGAGCGATGCGACTGGGGCCAATGGGCGGGCCGAGTCGAGCTCTTCCGCGCGACAGCCTTCCCGAAGACGACCAAATGTAGCTCAGGTTTACCCTGAGGCACGAAGGGCCTGCCCTGAAGCGTGAAGGGGCTTCAGGCATACGGATTTTTCTGAGGAGACGCACGACCTATGGGTGATAAAGAGACGCCCGCCCCGAAAGGGCCCGGTCACAAGTACGACGCCACTTCCATCAAAGTTCTCGGCGGCATCGAAGCCGTCCGCAAGCGCCCCGCGATGTACATCGGCTCGACCGGCGAGCTCGGCCTGCATCATCTTGTCTGGGAAGTGGTGGACAACTCGGTGGACGAGGCCATGGCCGGCTTCTGCGACGAAATCAATGTGACCGTGCACGACGATAACAGCGTCACCGTGATCGACAACGGCCGCGGCATTCCCGTCGATATGCACGCCACGGAAAAAAAGCCCGCCGCGGAAGTCGTGATGACCGTGCTGCACGCCGGCGGAAAATTCGATAGCGAGACGTACAAAGTTTCGGGCGGCCTTCACGGCGTAGGCGTCTCGGTCGTCAACGCGCTCTCCGACTGGCTCGATCTCGAAATCTGGCGCGATGGCCAGGTGTGGGAGCAGTCGTACGAGAAGGGCGTCCCGACGACGAAGCTGAAATCCGAGGGCAAAACGAAAAAAACCGGCACGAAAGTCACGTTTCATCCCGATCCGGCGATATTCACCACTCTCGATTTCAGCTTCGACACGCTTTCACAGCGCCTGCGCGAGCTCGCGTTCCTCAACAAGGGCCTGAAAATCACGCTCGAAGACGAGCGTGGCAAAGACAAGAAAGCCGAGTTCCGCTTCACCGGCGGAATCTCCGAATTCGTCAAGCACCTCAATCGTGGCAAGCAGACGCTCCACGATTCGCCGATCTATATGGAAGGCAAGCGCGAGCAAGTGGAGATGGAAATCGCGCTGCAATACAACGACAGCTACGCCGAAAACGTCTTCTCCTTCGCCAACACCATCAACACCGTGGACGGCGGCGCGCATCTTTCCGGCTTCCGCTCTGCTCTCACGCGCACCATCAACTACTACGCCAGCTCCACCGGCATGTTGAAAGAGCAGAAGGACGAAGTCTCCATCACCGGCGACGATGTACGCGAGGGCCTCATCGCCGTCGTTTCCGTCAAGCTCCCACAGCCGCAGTTCGAAGGCCAGACCAAAGGAAAATTGAACAGCGACATCAAGGGCCTCGTCGAATCGCTCGTCAACGAAAAGCTCGGCGAATATTTCGACAAGCACTCTTCGATCGCGCGCAAAATCATCGGCAAGTGCATTGATGCCGCGCGCGCCCGCGAAGCCGCTCGCAAAGCCCGCGAACTTACGCGCCGCAAATCCGCGCTCGATTCCAGCGGCCTGCCCGGCAAGCTCGCCGATTGCCAGGAACGCGATCCCGCGCGCTGCGAACTTTTCATCGTCGAGGGGCCGTCCGCCGGCGGCTCGGCCAAAGAAGGACGTGACCGCCGCTATCAGGCCATCCTCCCGCTCAAAGGAAAAATTCTGAACGTCGAAAAAGCGCGCTACGACAAAATGCTCGGCCACGAAGAGTTGCGCCTGATCATCACCGCACTCGGCACCGGCATCGGCAAAGACGATTTCGACGCGTCGAAGCTGCGCTACCACAAAGTGATTCTGATGACCGACGCGGACGTGGACGGCTCGCACATTCGCACGCTCCTGCTCACCTTTTTCTTCCGCCACATGCGCGAGTTGATCGATAAAGAGCACATCTACATCGCGCAGCCGCCGCTCTATCGCGTCAAGCGCGGAAAAATGGACCGCTACATCCGCGACGAGCGCGAATTCGCCCGCGAGCTGATGAAGCGCGCCACCGAAGAACACGTCGTGAAAGGCAAGAACGGCAAATCGCTCGAAGGCGGCGAACTCACCCAGTTCCTGCTCTACGTCCAGGAATACGACCAGGTGGCCGCGAAACTCGGCCGCCGCCTGCGCGAACCGAAGCTCGTGGACCTATTGGCTGAAAGCGAGCTCGATAAGAAAACCGATTTTGCCGATAAGAAAAAACTTCAGGAGCTTGTGAAAGCGATCGAAAAGGCCAAGCTCAATCTGGAAGCGAAAATCGTCTTCGATGAAGAGCACAGCTTGAACGAGCTTGTGCTCAAAAACGGCGGCGAGCGACGCATCAATTGGGCGCTAGCGAGCACGGCCGAGTACAAGCGCCTGCGCACGCTGCGCCAGGCCATCGAAGAAAACGACCGGCCGCCCTTCACCATCACGCACAATGGCGACAAAGTGGTGAAAGACGATTCGCAGGGCGTGCTGAATTACGTTCTCGAAGACGCCAAAAAAGAATTCGCCATCACGCGCTTCAAAGGCCTCGGCGAAATGAATCCCGAGCAGCTCTGGGACACCACGATGAACGCCGAAACGCGCACGCTGCTCAAGGTGCGCCTGGAAGACGCCGTCGCGGCCGAAGAAATTTTCGCCACGCTCATGGGCGAAAACGTCGAAGAGCGCCGCAAATTCATCGAAGAAAACGCCCTGGATGTCGTGAATCTGGACATCTGAACGCGCATGGATTTTTCAGCGATTCCGATGAAGATTCCCGGGCTCGCCGGACTTGCGGGCCGCATCGTTGCATACTCACTTTCGGGTGAATTGGTCGCTGTGATGTGGCTACTTAGACCGGCGTGCCCCCTATGGGGACTGCTTCATTCGAGCGTGCTGGGCTATCGCACCAAGCTAGCTGTTCTGGCTGCTGGCGGGTTCTTGCTGGGCATTGTGCTGCACACACTCGCACCTCCTCTAATGAACACGACTGCGCGGGCCCTGGACTGGCTTTCGAATAAGAAGGTCATCCCCCCAGCAGATGTCCTCTCTAGGTTCGAGATAGATTCTTTGAATAGGGCTCACGCCGCCTTGGAGGCGAAGTCGGGGGAGGAAATCAAGTTCGAGGAAATTGACCAATGGCAGGCGCTTCGAACGGTAGGCTTGTATTACATGACCAAATTCCCTGATCTCCAAGAGGCGTATCTCTCGGATCAGGTGGTTCTTGACGTAGTGGTAGCGCTTGTTCCGGCTCTATTACTCTCACTGTTCGTCACGGCGCCGGGTGCACGAACCGGAGTCCTGGGAGCATTGATAGTCGCACTTTTTGCGGCGTATGCACAGCGCCATACAGTTTTTCGGACACTGGCGCGAAATGTTGCCGTAGGTCACTTGAGAGATGTGGTTTTCGGAAATTCAGATGGTGCCGGCTAGCGAGGTAGGCACCACGGCCTGCGATTTTTGTGGGTCGCGGTTAAAACCGCGACCCACAAAGCACGCAGCTCAAAAAGGCGGCGAGCCGCACGGCTAAAGCCATGCCCTGACGAAAGAATGCACTACCAACTGACATGGAAAATTTTGCCGGGGCTGAAGGGGATGAGCTGCTCGGAATTTCGCGCGACGCCCACCAGCGCGCCGAACACCGAGCAAGGCGTCGCGTTTGAATGCGCGAGCGAAGCCGAATGCGCCGCGCTCGTCCAGCAACTCGAAGCGCATTTCGGCGCCCAGCGTTTCTCGAACAACGCCTCGGCGTTTGAGGTCGTAAAGATGTATGTGACAGAACGGATGGCCGCGAAGAGAGGCTAGGCGCGCGCCTCGAGAATCACGAGTCACAAGTCACGAAAGGGTCTAAATGGCTGACGAACAAAACCAATCAATTCTGACGCCGGTCGATATCGAATCGGAGATGAGGAAGTCGTACCTCGATTACGCCATGAGCGTAATCATCGGCCGCGCGCTTCCCGACGTGCGCGACGGCTTGAAGCCCGTCCACCGCCGCATCCTCTACGGCATGTACGAGCTCGGCCTCACCTCGACGAAGCCTTACCGGAAGTGCGCAAAAATCGTCGGCGAAGTGCTCGGAAAATATCATCCGCACGGCGACACGCCTGTTTACGACGCGCTCGTCCGCATGGCGCAGGAATTCAATATGCGCTACCCGCTCATCGACGGCCAGGGGAATTTCGGCTCCGTGGACGGCGACCCGCCCGCGGCCATGCGTTACACCGAAGCGCGACTCTCGAAATTCGCTGAAGAAATGCTCGCGGATATCGAGAAGGAAACCGTCGATTTCATTCCCAATTTCGACGAGAGCGAAAAAGAGCCGGTCGTCCTGCCCACGCGCATTCCGAATCTTCTCGTCAACGGCTCTTCCGGCATCGCCGTCGGCATGGCCACGAATATTCCGCCGCACAACCTGAAAGAAACCATCGAAGCCGCGATTCTTTTGATCGAAGAGCCGGACACCGACCTGAAAAAAATCATGAAAATCATGCCGGGCCCGGATTTTCCGACGGGCGGCTACATCTACGGCCGCGAAGGGATCGCCGAAGCGTACAAAACCGGCCGCGGCTCTTTCCAGGTGCGCGCGAAAGCCGCGATCGAGCAGCGCGCCAAAGATCGCCAGGACATCGTCATCACCGAATTGCCTTACCAGGTGAATAAAGCGCGGCTCATCGGCCAGATCGCCGATCTCATCAACGACCGCAAGCTCGAAGGCGTCGGCGACATCCGCGATGAAAGCGATCGCGACGGCATGCGCATCGTGATCGAAGTGAAGCGCGACGAAGAGCCGCAAATCATCCTCAACAAACTTTTCAAGATGACCCAGATGCAGGAATCGTTCGGCATGATCCTGCTCGCCATCGTCGCCGGGCAGCCGCGCGAGCTCGGCCTGCTGCAATTGCTCCAGCTTTTCATCGAGCACCGCGTGGATGTGGTCCGCCGGCGCACGCAATACGAATTGCGCAAAGCGCGCGAGCGCGAGCACATCCTGCTCGGCTACCGCATCGCCCTCGACCACATCGACGACGTCATCAAAATCATCCGCGGATCCGCCAGCCGCGCCAACGCCCGCGAAAACTTGCACGACTTCTTCGAAAATAAATCCGTCCGCGTGCTCGTCGGCGGAAGAGAAACCACCGTCAAGGGCGTGAAGCTCGACCGCCGCACCTACGGCGTCCCTGCCGAGGCGCCCGTCGACGGCGCCGTCTTCGGCCTCACTTACATTCAAATCGACGCCATCCTCGAGCTGCAACTGCATCGACTCACGCAGCTCTCGGTGGATGAAATTTTGAAGGAGCTCAAGGAAATCCGCGACCGCATCACCGAGCTTGAAGCCATCCTCGCGAGCGAGAAAAAATTGAAGGGCGTGATCGTCGCCGAGCTGCGCGAAGTGATCAAGGCGTACGGCGACGAGCGCCGCACGCAAATCGTGGACCGCGTCGAGGAAATCAAGCTCGAAGATCTCATCAAAGACGAAGAGATGGCCATCACCGTCAGCCACGCGGGCTACGTGAAGCGCACGTCGGTGGACGTCTATCGCCACCAATCGCGCGGCGGCAAAGGACGCATCGGCGCCAAAACGCGCGAAGAGGATTTCGTCGAGCACCTGTTCATCGCTTCGGCCCACAGCTACATTTTGCTTTTCACTTCGAAGGGCCGCATTTACTGGCTCAAGGTGTACGAAGTTCCCGAAGCCGCCGCAGCCACGCGCGGAAAAGCCATCAATAGCCTGGTGCGTTTCCAGGAAGGCGAAAAACTCACCGCAGTCGTTTCGGCGCGCAATCTCGAAGAGGAAGGCCGCTACGTTTTCCTCGCCACGAAATCCGGCACGGTGAAAAAAACCGCCATCGCCGAATTTTCCAACCCGCGCCCCTCGGGCATCATCGCCATCAATCTCGAATCGGGCGATGAGCTGATCGGCGCGAAGCTCACCGACGGCAAACAGATGATTTTCCTCGCGAGCCACGACGGCCAGGCGATTCTTTTCCGCGAGACCGAAGTCCGCTCGATGGGCCGCGCGGCCGGCGGCGTCAACGGCATGGATCTCGCGAAGGGCGATTACGTCGTTTCGATGGACGCGGTGCAAGTGGATTTTGGAATCATCCAGAAGGAGTACAAAAAGGAGACGCAGGATCTCGACGAGCTTGAAAGCGATCAGATCCGCGAATCGCTCACGTCGTTGATGCTCACCGTCGCCGAAAAAGGCTACGGCAAGCGCACACCGCTCGCCGAATATCGCGTCACGTCGCGCGGCGGCAAAGGCGTGATCAATCTCAAATCCACCGAGCGCAACGGCCCGGTGGTCGCAGCGCTGCAAGTCCGCGAAGATTCCGACGTCATGATCATCACGGGGCAAGGCAAAGTGATTCGCGTCCATTCGGGCGAAATTCGCGAAGCCGGCCGCTCGACGCAGGGCGTGCGCCTGCTGCGCCTCGAAGAAGGCGACCGCATCGCCGCCGCCGCATCCATCCTCGAAGAAGAAGAAAACGGCGCCACCGCCCCCGAAAAGAAGTAGCCGCTTCGGGTCGATGAATTTTCCGTGTAGGGGGCATCCGCCAGAATTCTGACGGACCGTGCCCTGCACCGTATGGTGCAGGGCCGTGCCCGCGCTGCCAATCGCCAAAACGCTGGCTGCACCTGACGTGTCGCCAGTGAGACCTTTGGAGTGCGGCAGCTTGCTGCCGCTTTGTTTTCGATGTGGACGACGCGCAAGCCATTTTCTCGGCGGACGCTTGACTCGCCCAGCGCCCCTATGGAATAACTCCGCCAAGGAGCATACCCATGCCGAAACTTGCCTACGCCATCGAATACGTCGCTGATATGGAGCGCGCCGTCACCTTCTATCGCGACGTCGTCGGATTCGCCCTAAAATTTCAATCGCCCGGCTGGAGCGAATTCACCACCGGCGAGACCACGCTCGCGCTTCACCCCGCCTCGGAAAAAAATGCCGCCGGAAAAGTGGAGCTCGGCTTCACCGTCGGCAATCTCCAGAAGTTTTACGAAGAGATGCAGGCAAAGGGCGTGAACTTCCCGATGCCACCGACGAAGCAGGATTTCGGCAACCTGCTCGCCACCTTCGTCGATTCCGAAGGCGCCCGCCCCAGCGTCGGCGAGGCCTAACTCTCGAGGGCTGGTCTAGATCCGGCTCCGGCGTTATCCTTGAAGAAGCACGCGCCCCGCGTCGGAGCCAAAAAAATGAAATTCGGGCGAGTCCTGTCTGCGACCCCTGTGTTGTTTTTCCTGCCGTTGCTGTTCGCGGACGCAAAGCCTCAAGAACCCTCCGAGGTGCTTCCAAAAGTGGTTCAGCACGACGAGCCTCAGTACCCCCTGCTCGCTCGCACGGCTAATATTCAGGGCGACGTGGTAGTGAAGTTCTCGACCGATGGCCAATCGGTACAGCAGGCGGAAGCCCAAAGCGGCCCCCCCTTGCTCCAAAAGGTTTCCGTGGACAACGTCCGAACTTGGAAATTCGCGGCTCACACTCCAGGCACTTTTCATGTGACATTCCGCTACAAGATTCAGTCCGGGAGCGGGTACGTATCATTCCTTGAGCCAGCAGACATCGTTCAAGTTGTTGTAGATCCACCGGCATTGCACATCAACTGGGCACAGGTGAGCCTTGGCAAGTGGAATGCGCGATTGACCAGCGCGCACGGCCAGCTTTCAGAGGAATTCGACATGCCTTGCTCGGGTCCCGACGAGGAATGGCTGGAAGTTCATGCACGCGGCAACCAGGGAGAAGCAACGACCGAGGAGGAATATGGCCACAGGGAAGGCGATTTCCTGGTGTTTAGCCTGAAGCTCACGCAACCGGATGGGAGCCATCCAGAGACGCTCTTGATCGGAAGAATGGCGGGAAACAGGATCGTCGGCACTTTCTTGGACGAATCCGGAATCAGCGGCAAATGGACAGCGATTCGGGCCGCGCCGCATGAAAAAAAGTAAATGGGCGTCAGGATTCCGGCGGCGCGAGGTAGTATCCGGGTCGCGTGCGCACGCTGACATTCGGGCGGTCCACTGTGATTTTGATTTCGTGGTAGCCGGAAGGCTCATCGCCCGACGGACGGTAGCCGAGCGTGTACTGCGCGTGAATTTCTCCGCCGATTTCATCCACCGCTTTTTCGATCGAGCCGTCTTTCTTCACGCTCAGATGCAGCCCGCCGGTGGACTTGCTCGCAATCGCCAGTGAATTCGGCCCCACCGCGTTTTTGCCTGTCTTGAGCAGCCAGATTGCGAGCGCCATCAAATCGCCCGATTCCTGCATCTGCCGCTCGAGGTCCGGAGTTTGCGGCTGTCCATTCGGAGTGGGCACGGGATAAGTTCCCGGCGGGCCGAGCTGCGGGCGTTCTCGCGGCTTTGCACGCAACTCGGCCATGGCAGTGCTCAACCCGATGGAATAAATCGAGACGTTCGCCATGTGCGCCATGCGCAGCACTTCGCCCAGCGTGTTTTCGCTGCCGGTGTCCTGCGCTTCGCCGATCACGACGAGAATGCGCCGCCGCGCTTCAGGCCGCTTCTCGAGCATCGTAATGCCGCGCGCCATCGCATCGTACACGCGCACGCCGTAAGTCCCCAGGCGCAGATTCTGAATCGCATTTTGTACGCTATCGGGGTCGGTGGTGAATTTTTCGAGCAGGTCAACGTCGTCGTCGAACCCGATCACCGAAACTTCCGACGTGAGCGCCATCACCGTCTCCGCAAAAACGAGTCCGGTGTGCCGCACCGCCGGCATCATCGGCTCGATGTGCGAGCTGGTTTCGACCGCGAGCACGATCGAGAGCGCGTCGCCGCCCAGATCGAAGTGCTCGATTTTTTGTTCCACGCCGTTGTCGAACACATGGAAATTTTCCTGCGCGAGATCGAACAGCATTTCGCCCTTCGCGTTGCGCACCGTCACGGGCGCGACCACTTCGTTCACACGCACGCGAATCGCGCGCTTCTGCGCGTCGGGCGGCAACGTCTGCGGCGGGAGTTTCTCCGGCTGCGCCCCGGCTCGTGGCGGCAGCGGCCCCGGCGGCGCTTCCTGCGCGTGCCCCGGCGCCGCAAGCCCAATCGCTGCAACCATCATCACTACAGCGCACAATGCTCGAGTTGAGATTCGTGTCATCACGAGAACTTTGGAGTGCGGGAGCTTGCTCCCGCTTTGTTTTCATTGCCAGCACAGCGCATGCCAACTCTGCTCGACTGGCTCTCGTCCAGGCTGGTCGGATACGAAAGCCATTCAGTCTATCTGATTCGACGCCGCAGGGGCGCGTTGCTTGCCGCGCAATCACTCGCCGAGCGGTGCTGGCACTTGCCCGCTGCGTTCTCCTAGAATGAGTTCTTTGTGGTGCGCGCAAGGGGGAAGCTCATGAAGCGCTCGGGTCATCTGCCCATGGCCAAGCTGGCTTACAAAGATCCTGAATTCATGGAAAGCCTAGGCGCGCGGCCGCTGCGCATCCTGGCTGAATATCTTGACCCGCTCGCGCGGCTTCGGCGGGAAAATGTCGGCGACACGATCGTCATTTTCGGCTCCGCGCGAATCGTCTCCCGCGAGCACGCGCTCGCGAACCTCAAAGAGGCAAAACGCGGCGCGAGGAAAAAGTCAGCCGAGGCGCGCGAAAAACTTCGCTTGGCGCGCTGCGATTTGCAAATGTCGCGCTACTACGAGGAAGCCCGCGAGCTTTCGCGCCGCATCACCTCCTGGGCCATGACGCTCGGTTTGCATCCGAAGCGTTTCGTCATCTGTTCGGGCGGCGGGCCGGGAATCATGGAAGCCGCCAACCGCGGCGCGGCCGAGGCAGGCGGCTCATCCATCGGCCTGAGTATCCAGCTACCCCACGAGCAGCGCCCCAATCCCTATATCACGGAAGAACTTAACTTCTGCTTCCACTATTTTTTCATGCGCAAATTGTGGTTTGCGCAGATGGCCAAGGCGCTCATCGTTTTCCCCGGCGGCTTCGGCACGATGGACGAGCTGTGGGAAATGCTCACCCTGCTCCAAACCGGGAAGCTGAGTTCGCACCACCTGATCCTCATTTACGGCCGGAAATATTGGGATAAAGTATTGAATTGGCGGCACATGGTCCGCACCGGGACGATCAGCGAGCGTGAATATAGGTTGCTGCAATTCGCCGACACTGTCGAAGAAGCATTCGCCCATGTCCGCGCCGATATGGAACGCCACCACCTTACCCTCGGTGCCGACTGGGATCGCCGCTAAATCAAACCTTGTAATTTCATGCAGATCCAGACGCGGGCAACCCGCTCGTCTCCCCGGCCATCCCGTCTAGAGGCAGCTTTGCAGGCGAAACCACCCAGCGGGTCTCGAGGCTGCTTCGGAGGTTGCCATGAACCTGAAACTCACGCTGGTGGGAATAGCACTTGGGACCCTGATTATTTTGGGCGGCGCAAGCGCAGCTGCGGCAAATCCCTACCGCGACTGCGAGCGGCGCATCGACCAAGCTGAAAACAAGCTGGATAAGGCCATCGCGCACCATGGCTATTACAGTTGGCAGGCTGATCATGCACGGCACGAAGTCCGTGAGGCGCGCGAGGAGTGCCGCTATCGCTGAGGAAGCAATCTCAATTCATTCGGAGGTGAGAGGGCACTAATTTAACCTGGACTGATTTGGGGGGAAAGAGCACACGCTCCTTCCCCCTTTTCATTTGCTCGTCAGAGGAGGGAAGCAAACGGCAAACTTCGTAAGGCGTTAGTTCTTCGAGACTTCTAAGTCCGGGAGAAAGACAGCTTCAAAGCGCCGCTTCTCGTCCCGGTCATGCAGCATCACCACCGGCGTCACGCGCACCGACTGCTTGCACACTCGGCAGGTCGTCACTTCGCCCTGAAGATCCTGTACGAAGCCGTCGGTGAAGTGATAGGCCGACCGAGGGCGCCGAGCAGCCTTATCTCCCTGCGTCCCACACTGTGGGCAGGTGAACTCGACCCGGTCATCCTGCGGATTCCGGTCGAGCGCGGCCCAGCCCGTATAGCGAACCCCAACCGTCTCAAGCGATGTCCGATTCATGATAGCCACTCCATCATCCCCATGTTCTCAAGTCACACCCTTAGACGCAGGAACGAGCAAAAGCGATGCATCAACATTCCAATTCCTGTAAGACCATCATATAGAGCACGTTATCCATAGTTGCAGTGACGGCCGACACAACGAAATGCTCCGGACGGCACCGGCGGGAACCTATCATTTTGCCCGGTGTCTATGAGAGTAGACCTCAGAGGCTGAAACCGCTGAGAGCTAAGGCCTTACGGGCGCGTCTACAATTGTGCCCTGGCGAGGCCGTTCCCGATCCCGGAATCGAACTTCGTGCTGGATCCGTGCGATAGGAGGAGTCTGCCCATGAGCCAAATCGGAGAACTATCCGTGTGTCTAGTAGATAGCGATGCTGAATCCCTGGACCGCGCCCGGCAACGGCGCCGGAAGGCGGTCGCTGCCTCAATCGCGCTCGAGGGGCTGATCCTAGCGGCGCTGCTTGTGTGGCCGCTCGTCACCCCCGGTGAGCTGCCGCGGCAATTCAACATCGTGCCCGCGCCGCCTTTTCCAGGAGGCGGCTCGCCCAAGCCCGCGCATCCGAGCGCGCCGAGGTCCAGGCACTGGCCTGCAACAGGTGGCCCCGATCGGCTTCGCTTTCCGACGATGAACGCGAGGCAACAGCAAGCAAATGAACCAGATGCGCCGGACCTCGATCTCGCCGGCGGGGGCAGTGGCCCAGCAATTCCAGGCGCGACAGGCGACGGGCCATACATCCCCGGCGCGCTTGGGGATCGCCCAGTGGCCCCTGCGCCGCCGGAGTCGGCGTCGAGAAGCGGCCCGGTTTGGCGAAGCACTGGAGTGATGGAGGCGATGCTCGTGCGGCGAGTCCAGCCGGTCTATCCGCCACCCGCGCGTTGGATGCACATATCCGGCACTGTGATCCTGCACGCAACGATCGGGACTGACGGCGCCGTCCATAAGCTGAGTGTTATGAGCGGGAACCCAATCCTAGCGCAAGCCGCCGTAGCCGCAGTCCGCGACTGGTGCTACCGCCCCACTCTTCTGAGCGGCCAGCCAGTAGAGGTCGAAACCGAGATCACCGTCAAATTTGTGCTCGAGTAGCCCACCGGAAGCAGGAGGCTACGAGCCACACAAGAATCAGAAATGAAAGACGATACCCGTCGAGATGCGCGCGTTGTCTTGCCGGGTGCTGAAGAAATGCGTCGCCACATAATCGGCTTGGAAAATTCGCCAGTAGATTCGGTCCGTGAGCTGAGTATCGATTCCGCCGCCGATCGCTTGCGAGGAAGAGGTGTTACCCAGCCCCGGTGCGCTGAAATGCGCCCCGCCGATCAGGACATGCGCGAAAGGAGAGACGCGCGAGGGCCAGGAAACTTGCGGGCCGAAGAGGAACGTATGCACCGAAGTGCTTGGGCCGAAAGGAGATCCGTAGTGGCCGCTAAAATCGGCCACGCCGCCGACCCAGTCGGTGAATTTGTATTGCCCGGAGCCCTCCCATCCATTCAGGTTCGAGCCCGGCGTGCTACCAAACCGCATATAGGAATAGCCGCCAAAGATTTCGACCTTATCCTGCGCGCGGGCAGTGAGCGTGACGAGAAAAACGAGGCCCAGCAATAACGACAGTTTTCGAACCATGCCAATCTCCTGTAAGAATTGGATTTAAGGCTCGCTGCGCATCCTGCGCAAGCGGCCCCGTCGTGCTTCGCAGCGCCTCGGATGCCCCTGGGATGGGCCCGACGCCGCCTTGGGCTGGCACTCACTAGGATGCCATATTCGCGCGGAAGGGTCTAGGGGGTGACCGAAGCCTGCCTGCGGGCGGGCGGGGATCTCTCTTGCTTTCAGAATTGGTCAAATACTTGGTCAAGTACTTTGACCCAATTAGGTCAAGCACTTTGACCTAAAACCGTGCGAAAACAGGCGTTTTGGCGCGACAGCCCCCCTTTTGGGCGTCTGGTGACCATTTCGGAGGCAGCCCTTCGGCCCCGCTCAGGATGTCGATCCTCCTCGGATCGCCAGTAGCAGGGATGCAAGGAGGCCGGAGAAACCCGGACATGCATTATATTGCCTGTGCTGCACCCCAGCATGCATTATCCTGCAGGTAGAAATTTTGACCAATTGGCCGGCTCAAAAAGTAGGACTGACGAGTTTGGATCAACTTCATCTCTCGCCAGCAAGACGTGTGCACTCCCTCAAGGCCAAGCTTCTACCTACCTCGCGCGGTCCCTCGGAAGAAATTCTCGAAGCATAGTGTGCTGGATCATTTGATCCAATGTGGCGAGGGTGAAGATTTTTCCCTCAGTTCGCTGTAGCATGCGCCGCATGTCTTCCCGGCGCACCCCAAATCCTCGCCCATCGATGCACGCCAACACTTGAAATCCAGCTTGCCCAGCTCGGAGCCGATCATCGCGCATGCCGGCGAGGCGCTCGATTCTCGTCGCTTTGTCACGCGCGGTGCCGTCGTCGCCGGTGATTTTTGCCTCGATCACGACGGCGGGATTTACCTCGTCGGGGACAATGAAGTCGGGCGCTTGGTCAAAGCCGGGGATTCGCTCCGCCCTTTTTGTCTTCCTAAATGTGATTTGTGCACGGAACAAACGGTCTTCAATCGCGCTTTCCATGACGTCTCCGACTAGCTCGGAGACAGCGTCTCGATGGCTGGCAAAGGGGCGTCCGAGATATCTTTCATACAACAACATTGCATAGGGGACGTGATGCGCAGCTGCGTGGCGCAGAGATTCGAGGCCTGCAGCAGTGTCAAATTTTGAGAGCCGATGAATCGTGTCACTAGGCACGTTGATGACGCGTCGCGTGAGGTACTGAACAGCGACATGGACCAAAGCAATTACGCGCTCTTTCGCTTTCCCATTGCGGTCGGAGTCAAGCCGAGAGAAGTAGTCCTGTTCCTTCCGCGCTCGGCTGTCCAAATCCCGTGCCGCGTTCTGAGGCACATCAACACCGAGGTCGGATTTGGCGAGGTCGGCCCATTCCGGAGGGGACAATCCAAGTATGGTCCTGAGGACCAAAAATGACATCGCGTCTGCTCTAATGGCAGCCCAAACCGTTTCTTCATTGAATTTCACAAAGCCACTTGTCTCGCGCTTCAGCGCTTCATAACCTGTTTGGAAATCTGCATACTCCACGAAGTTAGGCCCTTTCGGCAGAAGAAGGAATTGAGATTGTAGGTCACCGAAAACTGACGTGACCATATCCTCGGTGTGATCCCGAAGGTAGTCAGGACTGACTTCAAACGGTCGCGGCAAGGCTTGCCTTCTCAACTTTGCTTGCAACCACCGGGGCTGCTAGGAGTTTGGTTATGAGCGCCTCAAAGCGATGGCCCTTCTGAATCTCAGTTACCGCTTGATGAGCCGCAGTCATTCTTCGGTCGGTCGGTCTCCTGCGGTCCCAATTTGCTCTGAGCTCATTTATAGTCAGCCGAGCAAGATGCCCAGCGACCAGGCAGCGCAGGTCTCCTCTTCTTAGACGCACGGATGCACTTCTCATCATTTCGGCGTCATGTGACAAAAGGATCTCGATGTTGCTTCCCTGTCTTTGCTCCGGCGCTTGCCTGCATATGAAGATGGTGTCCAGTACAGACGACCCAGTTCCTAAGATGTGGATGGAGGCTGCCATTTCAGCCACCGCAGGGAGCGTTGCGCAGCAATCTAAACCCGAATCCAGTATGGCGACCACCACCGGGGTGTAGGCTGCGGGATCGTTGTGGTGATAGGTGAACACGAACGGCGCATCCCGTTTCAACGCCGCACTATAGTGTTGGAAAACCTTGCTTAGCCCATCTGTGAAATGTACAAGGTCCCGACCGAGGGTTTCGTTTCCGGTCAGTTCCCATATACTCCTCGTTGACTCAGAACTGAATGCGGGATCGGCCTCGCCCAGACCTTTGCGCAACCATACGTAGCAGAAATCCATGAGCTCCGCGTATTGCACGTTGGCAAAATAAGGAGGATCCGTAAAGACGCCATCGAGGCTGTTTGGCTTGAGTAGGACTTGAGTGGCGGGCGCTGCAACGATCATTGCCTGACGACTTCGCGCCTCTGGGGCAGAATCAAGGAGGTCAGCCTGGATTCGTTCTCCGGGGATATAGATCAGAGTCTTGTTCTGTCGGGTCTCGAAAGGCTTCTCGCAATATTCCTTCGCACGGCGATACTTCTCCACAAAGTGGCGAAAAGCGCCGGACCCGATGCGTGGTATTCCTAGGAGGCTGTCTTCACACTGAACTAAACCCACAGGGAAGCCATGCACGCTGAAAACGTCTTGGCACTTCAGAGCATATGTGTCGTACCGGCAAAGCATGTTCTGGTATCTGATGAAATCAGAAAAAACCGTCAACAGGGCATGTCTAATTTCGTCATTGGAGACACGCTTGATAGTGTGAAGTAAGACCCCAAGCCCCAGCAATTGTCGTTGGTTAAACATATCTCTATACAGCCGATAGCCCCAGCGATGTAGGCGGTCCGTTTCGTCCCCTCTGGGAATATGTTCGTCGGGAATTGGGAGACGGTGTGTGCGAGCCAATACTTGACCTGCCTCCGAAAACAAGGCCATGTCGTGGCGGTCGGGCCTTTTGAAGAACCTTCCCTGATGCCTAGGGCGACAAGTCGGGCAATGATACTCGATGGCCCACATCCGGTGCCTTGGAGGAGCACTTTTAGGCTTTCCAGAGATGAATTGGATGCGTTTTTCACACCTGGGGCAGGAAACGAACTGGTTACGCGCAGGGCCTTCGACCTGAACTTGATTGTTGCAACTCGCGCACTTCGCCGGATTGGAGAGCGTCGGCTGGTTCTCGAACTCGTTCAACTCGCCGCAGGTTCGACAGACCACTACGTGTTTTGGATGGCGAACTGCCTCTGCCAAAAGATATCCGGGGAAAAGGTCAACATCAAGCTCACAGCCAGGACATTTCTCAACTTTCACCCAGAGGAAGTATTTGACGGGCACGGTTGAGCCACAATATCTGCACTTGGTTTGATAAAACCTTTCAAGAATGTTCTCGACGTGAGAGGCGACACTGCTAGCGGTCGCGATGAAAGCAGGGATGTCCAGAGGACTCAACGATTGTCTGACAATCCAGTAAGCCATCGGGTTTATGTCAGCCGCAACTACGCCAAAGCCAAGCCGGTTCGCTTCAAAAACTGGTGTCCCGCCACCCATGAACGGGTCAGCAATCAAACCGTGAAGTGCATGCGGCCGCCAGAAGCTTTTCTCAAGAGGCTCCGCGCCGTTATATTCTGCGAGGAGAAGGTTGCGGAATAAGGTGCCCGGTCTCCGCGCAAACCACTTGTGAACGCCGATGATCGGCCTATAGTTCTGCTGGATTTGCTTTTCCCGCAGTGCAAGCTTCGCAGCGAAAACGGGATCGAAGTGTCTTTCGAGACTCATTGTGTCCTGGGACAGCCCCCGTAGAGTGAGTATACTCACATCGAAGCCCTCCGAAAATATCGCAGCCCCAACAAACATAAAAGGAAACGAATGTCCCTAGTGCGGGGCACGCCACATAGACTACAGCAAGGGTTCAGCGGAGTTGTGGGAGATGATCGAGCGGGTGGCGTCGCGGAGGCGGACGATTTCGGGCCAGGCGGTGCCGGCGCTTGGATCTGGGGCGACTAGCGGGCCGAAGACTACGGTTACGCGGCCGGGGCGCGGGAGCGTGGTTTGGTCGCGGAGGATTTGGCGGGCGCCGCGCATGGCTACGGGACAGATCGGGCGCTGCGTGTCAACCGCGGCTTTGAACGCGCCCAACTGAAACGGGCGGATGCCTACGGCGGGGGTGAAAGTTCCTTCCGGGTAAATCACGACGGATTCGCCGGCGCGAAGCGCGTCGTTCACTTCTTCAGACTGGCGGATGCGGGCTTGCGGGTCGCTGCGATCGAAAGCGAATTGTCCGGAGCGGCGAATGATGGCGCCGACCAGCGGCATTTCGAGCGCTTCGCCTTTGGCGACGAAGCGCACGCCCGCAGGCAAAAACGCGAGAGTGACGAGCGTATCGAGATAGCTCGCATGATTGGGCGCGAAAATCCACGGGCCGGTGCGGTCGATTTCGCGGAGGGATTCGGGATTTTCGACGCGCACGGGAACGCCCGCGGCAAGGAGCATCCAGCGAGCGCCGCGGCGGGCGAGGCGCGCGGCTTTGTGGCGGTCGGGAGCGAGCGCGACCGCGGCCCACAGCGGCACGAGCACCGCTGAAAAAGCGGCGAGCGCGTACACGCCGTAAACGATCTCGATGGCGCGGCGAAGCATGCGCGCGGCGGCCGACCAGGCGCGGGTGGGCGCGCCGTCGGCCGCGAGCTTCGCGATTTGCACCCACGCAGGCTGCACTTTCCGGCCGAGTTTCCCTTCGAGATACAGGCGGCGCGTCTCGCTGCGGCGGAGCTTGCCGCTCGACGTCTTCGGGATGGACTGCGGCGCGAGGAGCTCGATCACGTCGGGAGGCATGCCGAGGGCGTCGTCGATGGCGCGGGTGATTTCGTCGGAGATGCGCGCGGCGGCGGAAGGATCGCGAAGCTCGGCGGCGATGATGAGGCGCTCGGTGCCGGTGCGCTTGTCGGGGGCGCCGAATGCGACGACGCAGCCGGTGCGCACGCCCGGGATTTTTCCGGCGATGATTTCCACTTCGTGCGGATAAATGTTGCGGCCGGCTTTGATGATGACGTCTTTGGCGCGGCCGGTGATGTAAAGCTCGCCATCGGCCCAGTAAGCGAGATCGCCGGAGTCGAGCCAGCCGCCTTCGTGGATGAGCTCGGCGGTGGCGCGCGGATTGCGGTAGTAGCCGGACGTCGCGGAGGGGCCGCGGAACCAGAGGCGGCCTTCGATGCGCTCGCCTAATGCGACGGGCTCGCGATTGGCCTCAGGGGTTGAAACCCCTGAGGGAGGAGCGTTTTTCGGCACGGCTAAAGCCGTGCCCTGACGAGGGTCGAATTCGGCGGAGCGTTCGGCTGAGGGCGAAAAATCTCTCATTTCGGCCGGTGTTCTCAGGAAGAGAGATTCTTCGCTTCGCTCAGAATGACGATCAAAGGCTGTTTCGGCGGACTGCGAAGCCGTGCCCTGACGAGAGCCATTTTCGAGCGCACCGCTGGCGCTAACGTCCGCTTGCGCGTGCTCAAGAGGGACAAGGCGGACTTCGACGCCGGGGACGGGCTTGCCGGCGCCGACGAATTCGAGCGTGGAGGAATCATCCGCATCGGCGGCAGCGGGAATGGCGAGGCCGTCGGATTCGAGCGCGGCGCGCTGGATGCGGTCGACTTTGTAGCCGGCGCCCATTTTCGGGGCGGAAACGGCGAGGGTGGCTTCGGCGAGGCCGTAAACGGGCGCGAGCGATTCGCGGCGAAAGCCGTAAGGCGCGAAACGTGCGGCGAAGCGCGCGAGAGTTTCGGGGTGGACGGGCTCGGCGCCGTTGGTGGCGGCGCGCCAGGAGCCGAGGTCGAGGCCCGCGAGATCTTTGTCCGCGATTTTGCGGACGCAAAGCTCGTAAGCGAAATTCGGGGCGGGGCTGATCGTCGCGCGATGGCGATGAATGGCCCAGAGCCAGCGCTCGGGCCGGCTGAGAAAAGCGAGCGGAGACATCACGATGAGCGGAATGCCGGTGAAAAGCGGAACGAACCAAGCGCCGATCAGGCCCATGTCGTGATACAGCGGCAGCCAACTGACGCAGGAGTCTTCGGGGCGGACTTCGATGCCGGCGATGATCGAGTGGATGTTCGAAAGGAGATTCGCGTGGGTGAGGATGACGCCTTTGGGGTCGCCGGTTGAGCCGGAGGTGTATTGCAGGAAAGCGATGTCGCTCGAGCGCGCGTGGGGAGTGATGGTTTCCACGGGGCGCCAGGCTTTCGGCGAGGACTCGGGCTCGGGAGCGGCGGAGGCGAGGCGGCCGGCGTTGAGCACTTCGCGCAGAGTGGGGACGCGCGGGCGCAGCAGGCGAGCGAGCGATTCGGCCTGGCGCCAGGTGATGAGGAAGCGCGACTCGGCGTTGCGCAGGATATTGGCCTGGCGCGCGGCGTATTCGGCGATTCGGTCGGCGCGAAACGGCGGATAAATCGGGACGGGAATGCCGCCGGCGAGCAGGATGCCTGCGAAGGTGAAGAAAAATTCGGCGCACGTGGGAAGCATGATGGCGACGGTCTGGCCGGGCTCGAGGCCGCGGCGGAGAAGTTCCGAGGCGACGGCGGAGGCACGCGCGTAGAGTTCGCCGAACGTGATTGTGCGGAGCTTGCCCGATTCTTCGTAGAGCTGGATGTGAGCGCGGGCGGGCTCGGCGCGTCCGCGGAGCCAGAAGATTTCGGTGAGAGTTTCGGAGCTGCGGATTTGGCGCTCGAGATCGGGGCGGGGGGCGGGCGAGGCGAGCGCGGGAGCAGCGGCGGCTCCGGCAGCGCCGGTGCCAGCGCCATTTTCGCCCTCGGGCGCGCGAAGGAGCGCGTCGATAAGGTCTTGGACGCTGTCGGCATCGGCCACGACGCTATCGGGGAGGCGGACGCCGCAAGCGTCGCCGAGGCGCAGCATCAACTCGACGCGCTCGAGGCTGCCGAGGCCGAGCTCGCGTTCGAGATGCGCATGAGCGCCGCGGGCGGCAAGGGCCGCGAGGCCGCGCGAGCCGCCGAGCTCGTTGAGGAGGCGGCGAATGATTTCCAGGGATTGCTCCTCGACGAGCGTTTTGCGGTCGAGTTTTGTTCCGGTCGAGACCATAGATGGAACAGGGCAATGCGGCAGCGAGGAGGGTGCGCGGGGCGTCGCGCCGCTAAGGCGAGACTATCACTGCGCCGGGGGGCGTTCAACTGATTGGAGGGAAGGAGTGTTTGCCAGATCTGCGACGGGGCAATCCAGGTGTTGGCCAACGTTGTGCTGGCATCGAAAACAAAGCGGAAGCCCTTCGACTTCGCTCAGGACAGGCAAGCTTCCGCACTCCAGAGGTCTCGCGGGCGGCGCAGAAGATGTGGGCAAGGCGCGGTGGGGCTTGATTCTGGGTGGTTAACTATTGTAATACTTACACCGCAGAGATTGTTCTGTCCTGTAAGGTGACCCATGGATTTTACAACCAGCGCTCGACACGGTAGTGTCTCCCGAAAAATTTGGAAGTGGACCATTTTCCTTTTGGCGACTGCGGCATCGCTAGCTGTTTCGGCGGACGCGTTGGCGCAGACGGCGCCGGCGAACCGGCTGATCACGGCGGCCGTGGACGAAAATGACCGCACGGTATTGCGCGGCAACACGTATCCCCTGGCGCACGCGGAATATGACCGAGGAGCGGCGCCGGCGAGCCTGCCGTTGCACCGCATGATTCTCGTTTTGAAGAGGAGTCAGGAACAAGAAGCGACGCTCGATGCGCTGCTCGAGCAGCAACAGGAAAAGGGATCGCCGAATTACCACCAGTGGCTGACGCCGGCGCAATTCGGGCAGCAATTCGGGCCGGGCGATGAGGACATTCAGGCGATCACGTCGTGGCTCGCGTCCCACGGATTCGAAGTGGCGGGAGTATCGAACGGGCGGACGCTGATCGAATTTTCGGGGACGGCGGGGCAAGTGGCGGGCGCGCTTCACACGGAGATTCACAAATACCACGTCAACGGAGAGGACCACTGGGCGAATGCGAGCGACCCGCAGATTCCGGCGGCACTTGTGCCGGCCGTGGCGGGGGTCCTCACGCTGCACAATTTTCCGAGAAAGGCGATGAATCATGTCGGCGGCGTTGCCACTCGATCGAAAAAGACCGGCAAAGCCGTGCCGGTGGCGCCGGACCCGAGCATGGGATCCTTTTTCACTTTGCCGGCTGCCGGCGGATGCGGCGTTCAGGCAGCCGATTGCTATGCGGTGAGCCCGTCGGACTTCCTGACGATTTACAACGTGTATCCGCTGTGGAACGCGGCGACGCCGATCAAAGGGACGAACCAGACGATCGCGATCGTGGCGGAAAGCAATATTGACACAAGCGATGTGACAAGTTTCCGAAACTACTTCGGGCTGCCGAATCCGCCGAACCTCACGGTCACGGTGAGCGGGCCCGACCCGATGAAGAACGGCGCAGAGACCGAAGCGCTGTTGGATACGGAATGGGCCGGAGCGATTGCGCCGAACGCGATGATCAACCTGGTGGTGGCGGAGTCCACCGAAGTGAGCCTGGGAGCGGACCTCGCCGCGATTTATGCGGTGGACAATAATCTCGCGCCGGTGCTGAACGTGAGCTTCGGAATATGCGAACTGTTCCTCGGAACCGCGGGGAATCAATTCTATAACCAATTGTGGCAGCAGGCGGCCGCGCAGGGTACCACTGTAGACGTGGCTACGGGTGATAGCGGCGCGGCCGTGTGCGACCGAGGCGAGGGGCCGGCGCCGGCTCCCGCGGTGTTTGGGCTTACGGTGAGCGGATTTTCGACCACGCCGTACAACGTGGCGATTGGAGGAACGGATTTCAATGATCTGACCGATGCTTCGAACTACTGGAATATTAACAACTCGGCGCCCGCTTACAACCCGGCCGCGCTGCCGACAGCATCGGCGAAGTCTTTTGTCCCCGAGACCACGTGGGACGTGAGCTGTACGAACCCGGTCTTTGGCACCCTCTTGGGATTCAGCCCGGATGCGGAAACGAATTGCAACAACCCACAATTACAGGGCTTCGTGCAAGCCGACGGCGGATCGGGCGGGATGAGCAACTGCATCAGTTCCGACGGACAAAACGTTGCAAGTTGCACGGGCGGATATGGCAAGCCGATTTGGCAAGTGGGAGCGGGGGTTCCGAACGACATGGCGCGGGACGTTCCCGACGCGTCGCTCTATGCGGCGATTGGCGGGCCTTCGGGGAGCTTCTACATCATCTGCGAGGCGGATCTGATTCCGCCGGGATTCACTTCGTGCGATCCACAGGATCCGGGCACGGAGTTCATCATGATCGGAGGGACTTCCGCTTCGGCGCCTGCTTTTTCCGCGATTATGGCGTTGGTGAACGAGCAGACAAAATCGGCGCAGGGGAATGCGAATTACATTCTCTATAAGCTGGCAGCACAGCAGCCGACGGCGTTTCACGATGTCCCCGCCGGTGGAACCATTGCGATGCCGTGCGCCAAGGGAAGCCCGGACTGTATCGTGAACAACCCGGCGGATATCTACGGCGTGCTGAGCGGGTTCAGCACAACGGCGGGATATGACCTGGCGACGGGGCTAGGGTCGGTGAATGCGAACAATTTCGTCACGCTGTGGGACAAGGTGACGACGCAGGGCAGTGCGACAACGCTCACGCTAACTCCTAGCCCAGTGAAGACAACGCACGGGCAGCCCGTGAATTTCACGATTGGCGTGACAGCGGCGAAGGCGGGCGGCGGGACGCCGACGGGCAACGTGTCGTTGATTGCGAATACGGGACCGAGCGGGCAATCGGGAGTGCAAGGCTTCGTTCTTGCGAGCGGCTCAGCTTCCGGAACGACCAGCGCGCTGCCGGGAGGCAACTACACGGTGATCGCGCAGTATCCAGGCGACGGCATCTTCGGGCCCAGCACTTCGACACCGCCGATTTCTGTCCAGGTGACGGCGGAAGCGAGCAAGGTGCAGCTTCTTTATGAGCTGTTCAACCCGGCGACGGGGCTGCAAACGAACCCCAATGCCACGACCGCACAGTACGGGTCGCTGGCAATCTTGCGAACGAATGTGACGAGCCAGGCGGGCGATGCCTGCGCGAATAACGCGCCCGGTGATCTCGCATGCCCGACGGGGAGCGTGACGGTCACGAACAACGGAGCGGCACTCGATGCGGGTACATACAATTTGAACAGCCTAGGATATGCCGAAGACCAGACGGTACAGCTGCCCGGCGGCACGAACAATTTGAGCGCCACCTATAGCGGCGACAGCAGTTTCTTGGGCAACACGGGAAACAGCACCATCACGATAACTCAGGCACCCACCAGCACCCTCCTCGTGACACCATCCGACCAAGTACTTTTCGGCGCGTCCGTGCCTGTGACCGCCTCCGTTGTGGGAGTCGGGCTAGGAGCGGGGCCGACGGGGCAGGTGACATTTTTCACGGGCGCAACTCCTCTGGGTGCACCTACTCCTCTGACGAACTCCATGTCCGGAAGCCTGAATAGCAGTCCCCGGGCGCAAGCGACCATCACTACCACGCAACTCCTTCTCGGCGACAACAGCATCACGGCACAGTACAGCGGCGACGGCAACTATTCCGCATCTACCTCTTCTGCCATTACCGTGGATGTGCAAATTCCCACAAATTGTTCTGTCAGCTCTTCAAACCTGATGATCGCGCGGGGGTCGAGCGTCACATTTACGGCCACGGTGAGTCCAACCGAGGCTGGCGGGCCAGGCCCCACCGGGCTCATGGATTTCATTTACAACGGCGATTTCACTCTTGGAATGGTGACGCTTACGAACGGCCAGGCGCAGATGACGACCAATTCTCTTCCTGGCGGCAGCGTGAGCATCCGCGCGGTCTACCTCAGCGACCAGAATTACACCTCCTGCTTTAACACCCTCACCGAAACGGTCAATTTCCTTCCAACGACGACGAGCATCATGACATCAAATCCATCAGTGCAGCAGGGCCAAAACGTGACCTTCACGGCGGTTGTCGCACCGGTGCAACCGGGAGGCCCCGCTCTCACGGGCACTGTGAACTTTACCGCTGCGACATCGACTGGCGCGCGGGACCCGCTGGCAGTCAACGTTGCAGTGGCCAACGGTCAGGCAGTCTTAACAACATCGAATCTACCAGCGAATACCCAGTCCGTCATGGCCGCGTACAGCGGGGACTTCAATTATTCGAGCTCGAGTGGATCCGTGGCGCAGGCAGTAGTGGTGCCGGATTTTTCGATGGCGGCAAACCCGGCGACGATCACGGTACTCCAGCCGGGCTCGACGGGCAGCACGGTTATAACCTTCACGGCGATGAACGGGCTGACCGGGACGTTCAACCTTGTGCCGCAGTGCAACGGGCTTCCTTCCGAAAGCAGTTGCAGCACGATGCAATCGAGCATCATGTTCAGTTCCACAGTGACCACGGCGACGGCTAAGTTGATCGTTTCGACGACGGCTCCCTCCAGCGCACCGCCGGCCGTCCGCATCCGGCCGACTCGAAGCGGCACCGCAGCGGTGATTGCTTTCAGTCTCCTTACGCTCGCGTGGATTCTTCGCAACCGGCGCAGACCTCGGCGAGTGCAGATCGCGTTCAGCGTCTTCTCGGTGCTCGCCCTGCTGGCGTTTGCGGCGTGCGGCGGTGGAGGGGGCGGCGGTGGAGGCGGCGGGAACCTAGGGACACTGCCCGGCCTAGATCAAAGCTCGACCGTCACTTTCATGCTTGGAAACACATCCCATACGCTGGCGATTCCGATCAATGTCGAATAGCGGCTGAGGTTGTTCGGAGGCACGGAGCACGTGCGCCTGTGGCGTGCGCTGTACTGCAATCGAAAACAAAGCGGGGGCAAGCTGCCGGACTCCAAAGGTCTCGAAGGCGGCGCGGTTGAGATTGGGGAGCGGTGCTTTGCGGTTCCTCTGTGTACTCGGTGGTTTGCTCGGTGCGCTCTGTGGTTCAGCCAGCGCAGCCAATCGAGGCCGCTCAACACAGAGTGCACCGAGAAAAGCGGGAAGGGCACGGAGGCGCTCAGTCGAGCAAACTGCCTTCGGCTGCGCTCCCGCCCACGCCAAGGCTTCGGCGCGCAGGAGGTCGGGCTGGACGTTGTTCGCCGGAGAGCACAGCGGGTCGTTCAGCGCGCAGTGGATGGAGATACCCTCGAAGTCGGCAGCCTTGTTTTTGTCCGTGGTCTCTGGCGAGCCGGCGCCGAAAACCGTGATGATGTCCGAGGTCGTGTTTTCCAGCTCCATGTTGGCGATCGAAACCGCGCGCGTAGCCGCCCAGTAAATTACCCCCGTCCAGCGTTACGGAAGATTAAAAATCGGTGAAAATTAACTTTTCTGGATGTTACGAATTCGTAATGGCAGGGCGCCTTACAGAATTGTCATCTTCGAATTGTTGGGAGAAAAAGCTCCGGAAAAAACAGACCGAAGGCCATCGGCCGTGGCTGCGCGTCCGCAGCTTCCACAGCCCATCCTGCGCGATCGGTGCAGGCTCGCCCTGCTATTCGCGATCTCTTTCTTTCCCCGACGACTTATCGCCGCTGACCGAAAGGAGTTCTACGTCAAAGATCAGCGTCGAGTTCGGCGGGATCACGTTGCCCGCGCCGTGTTCGCCATAGGCGAGCTGGGGAGGCACGTACAATTGCCACGTCGATCCGGCCGGCATCAATTGCAACGCCTCCGCCCAGCCCTTGATCACGCCCTTCAGGGAGAAGGTAGCTGGCCCATTGTGCTTCGCGGAGTTGTCGAATTCCGTTCCGTCGACAAAGGTCCCGCGGTAATTGCACGTCACCGTGTCGTCCGCGTCGGGTTTCTTTCCCGTCCCGGCCTTCAAAATCTTGTATTGCAAGCCATCGGGGAGGGTGACGACGCCTTCTTTGGCCTTGTTGGCGGCCAGAAAAGCCTCGCCCTCCTTCTGGTTCGCCAGCGCCTTTTCCGCGCGAAGAGCCGCTTGCTTCTCCTGGAGTTCTTTCTGCGCAACCTTGAGAACGTCACGCATCTCATCCTCCGTCAGCAGAGTCTTGCCGCCCGAAAACGCATCGGCAATTCCTTTGCTCAGAGTTTGCAGGTCCAGGTCGAGCGCCTGCCTGCGGAAACCCCCGCCAATTTCCATGCCCAGCGCATAACTGAATTTTTCCTTAGAAGTCTTGAATTCGGGCGTGTCGCCCGTCGCGGCCGGCAGCGGAAGCAGGATGAGCCCCAAAAGAAGGGTGAACTGTCTTTTCACGGCGGTTCCTTTCGCTAGGATCGAAATTGCCGGAGTGAGCCCCAGGCACGTCATTCGCGATTCAAATTGTACACGGGTTTTAATGCAGAACGAATGGACCGATCTCGTCTACGAATTCTCTTTTCACGCGAATGAATGCAAAGCCGTTTCAACACCGCATGAATGCCGGCTTCGCTTTAAATTAAGACCGGAACGTATCCAAATCTTGTCTCTTGCACGTCGGAAGGCTCCAGCGACCTCGAGCTATGCATGCGGAGGACGAGGGACTTGGAAATGAAACTCCTGCGCCGGCTTTTCGGCCGTGCCGCCAGGATTCGCGCCCGAGGTTCGAACCTCAGGCCCCTCCGGACTTCGCCCCCGCGCATGGAAGGAGCTGGTGATTTGCATCCCATTGCGCGGGGGCCCATTTGCCGGCAACGGCGGATCGAGGACCTGGGGGGTGATGCCGCCGCTGCCAACAATCGGTCGCGCCGATCTGATTGGGTTACTCCTGCCGCTGGGCCGCGTCGGCCGCCTCCGCCAGTTCGTTCAGCACGTCGAAGAACTGCGGGTTGGTCTGGCCGGTGAAGAGGCCATCGTCGGTCAACGCTTTCACCGCCGCCCGAGCGCCAGAGAATCTGTCGTCGCTCGGCCGAATCACGGCGCAAAACGGCAGACCTTTTTGGATGAATTCGCAAGGTACCGGAAAGATCAGGCTGGGCTGAGTCAGTTTGAGAGTTCCCAGCGGCGGATTGGTGAAGAAATTGGGGAAGGTGAGGTTCGACGTGGGATCGGTGAACGGCGCGATCGGCGCTTGCACCCCATTGCCCGCAAAATCGGTCCATTCCAGGAAGTGAGCGATCTCATCTCCTCCGATCCCGAGCGTGATCTTCAGCACTTCCCGGCTGGTGACTTTCTGGCTCAAGGTTGCGTAGAGGCTCGACCCACCCTGTTCGATCATTCCAAAGTGAAACGCCGCCGTATTGGCGATCGCCTGGATATGCTCGTTGCCGGCCACCCCGCTCGCCGCAGGAAAGGGAGTGCCGATGAAATCGCCGTTGTCTCGAGGGATGGCCGTCACATCGCTGAAAGTGATCGCTTGAGGAAACGTGGCGCCGAAGTCTGGGTTGGTGGTGCTGCGGTAGCGGACGTACCAACTGGTGTCCACATTGAGATGCATGAGATTGGTGAGGCGCTTGATGCCCGACGAACCTGTAGCAATGCTTCCGGGAATCGTGCGGAATTCCTCGAGACTCACCTGGGTCGCTCCCTTGGACTTGAGATACGCATTGAGAAACGTGGCGTGGCTCACTTCATCCAGCGTGTTGCTGGCGATGTATTGCGGGCCATCGGGGTCGAGGTTCGACAGGGCGACCTGATAGTTGTTCAGTGTTTGGCCGGGATCCAGCTCGATGGGGGGATTGCTGCCAATGCCGCCCAGCTCGGCATATTGGGTCCACAGATCGCTCTCCAGGATTTCGGCAGCCGCCAGGAACCGCAGGATCGCAGCGTCCCCCGGCGGGAGGGTACCGCTTTTTGCCTGGGCGAAAGCCAATCCGCGAGTGAGCAAGCCCGCGCCCATGGTCGCTGCTCCCGCTGCCAGCGCTCCGTTTTTCAGGAACGAGCGCCGGTTCAACGACTTTCCAGACACTTCATTCTTTCCTTTCATTACATTCTCCTTTTTGTTCGCGTCAGATGGATGGGTTGCGCCGCCGCCTCCGGCAGGCGGCTGGCGCCAATCGAAAAGTGCCTTCCCTGTTAAAATCAGGCAGCGGAGTGAGGCATGCCTGTTGACACTGAACGCTTGGATGCCTGATGCGGATAACCGCGAAATCACTACCGCAACAAGACTCTCTGAAGGGCTAACTGCTTCTGCCGGATGGGATTACGCGAAAACCTCAAGTCCATCTAATCTTGCCTGCAACTCTCCGGGCGTGAATTTCATCTGATTTTCCAGCGAGTTTCTGGGAGTTCCAGAAATGAACGACTTGAAAATCTCCCCGCACCGGGTGTGCTTTGGCGCCTTCGAGGTGGACTTGGAAGCGCGCGAACTCCGCAAGCAGGGGTTCCGTATCCGCGTGGAAGAAAAGCCGTTTCAAGTGCTGGAGTTGCTGCTGGAGACGCCCGGGCGCGTGGTGGCGCGCAAAAGGCTTCGAGAAAAATTGTGGCCGGATACCTACGTCGGCTTCGAGCACAGCCTGAACACGGCCGTCAACAAGCTGCGCGATTTGCTCGGAGATTCGGCGCAAAACCCCCGCTTTGTCGAGACGATTCCTCGCCGCGGTTACCGCTTCATCGCGCCGGTGCAAAAGCCGGCGACCGAACCCGCCGCCAAAAAGCTGATGCTCGCGGTCTTGCCCTTCGAAAATCTCGGCGGTGAAAGCGATCAGGAATTTTTTGCCGAGGGATTGACCGAAGAGATGATCTCGCAGCTCGGGCAGCTCAATCCAAAGCGCCTCGGCGTGATCGCGAGAACTTCCGCAAGCCAGTACAAGCGCACGAAGAAATCCGTGGGTGAAATCGCGCGCGAGCTCCATGTGGATTACATTCTGGAAGGCTGCGTCCGCAGGGAAGAATCTCGCGTCCGCATCACCGCCCAATTGATCGGCGCTGCCGACCAGGCCCATCTTTGGTCCGCGAATTACGACCGCGAGATCGGCGATATTTTGCGGGTGCAGCAAAATGTTTCCAACCAAATCGGACGCGCCCTTGCGGTCGAGCTTCTGCCGGAGCAGCGCGCCGTGCGCCGCTCCGTAAACCCGGCCGCTCAGGAAGCTTATCTCCGAGGGCGTTTCTACTGGGGCCAGCTTTCCGAAGACTCTCTCAACAAGGCCGTCGCCTGTTTTGAGAGCGCGATTTCTCTCGATCCGGGGCTCGCGGGCGCCTACTCGGGGATCGCCGACTGCTGCAATTTGCTCTGCTGGTTTGGCGTGCTGACTCCGAACGCAGCCGGGCCGAAAGCGACGGCAGCGGCCGAACGCGCGCTGAAGCTCGATGATTCGCGCGCCGAAGCCCACGCGTCTTTCGGCTTGGTCCGCTACTGGTACGACTGGCATTGGCCATCGGCCGAGCGCGAATTCCAGCGCGCCATCGAACTCAATCCCAGCTACGCCGATGCGCATCTCTGGTACGGCGGTTTCTTGCGCTGCATGGGAAGGCTGGATGAGGCAGAAGAGGAAACGGCCCGCGCGCGCGAGCTCGACCCGCTTTCACTCATCGTCAATATGAACGCGGCAGGTCCCTTGTACTTCCGGCGGCAATTCGATCGTGCGATTGAGCACCTTCGCGCCATTCTCGAGCGAGAGCCCCAA